>Ga0315298_1000200_pt1 | contig 121118 bp, 121 predicted proteins | sample WHS_1_MG_FD_203077 | JGI IMG/M metagenome (GOLD analysis project Ga0315298, IMG submission 203077) | Extremophilic microbial mat communities from Washburn Hot Springs, YNP, Wyoming, USA - WHS_1_MG | ecosystem: Environmental > Aquatic > Thermal springs > Hot (42-90C) | place: USA: Wyoming...
CGAAACTTCTTTTCTAACTCCACGCTGCACCTCCAGATATTTTTTATAATTTTAGCATTCAAGAAGCTGAAAAAGTCCTTCGTTCTTAAAAGAATCAGAACCCGAGGAGAACACTTTGAGCCCGGTTTCCTCACTCCCTATGGAAATTGAGGATAGCCTGGCTTTTTCGCTAATTATTACAGGGAATGTGGTCGGAAATGGGAGAGGGAGGGCGAAGCTGTGGCGTTTCCTTTACAAAAGGGCGAAACTGGCGGAGAGGGCGGGATTCGAACCCGCGAGACGAGTTTTAACCCCGTCTACTCGCTTTCCAGGCGAGTGCCTTCAGCCAACTCAGCCACCTCTCCGGGAGCGCTTTCGATTATAAATTAGTTCCGGGCTTACTTCAAGGAGAAGGAAGAGGGATAAAGTGAACGCCAGGGAAGAAGAGGACCAGAGCGCAAACTCAAACAAGGGCAGAGTTTTCCCGGACAAGGAAATGAAAGTTTAAAAAATTAAAATAAAAAAGGGCGGAAAGGAAGCAGAGCCTGAGCCATGGCTTTCAGGAATCCAATTTTCGGGAAATTTTCACCAATAATTCAAAACCGTGATAAACTTTTATCGTGCGTTTTGTTTGTGACTTTCATCTTCATTCCAGATACAGCCGCGGCACGTCCAGCGACATGGGCTTGGAGCACATGGCGCGCTGGGCAAAGCTCAAGGGAATCGATCTCCTTGGCACGGGTGACTTTACTCATCCGGCCTGGTTTCTGGAACTAAAGGAGAAGCTCAAGCCATCTGATTTAGATGGCCTCTACGAATTCCAGGGGGTTTACTTCATGCTCACAGCCGAGGTTGCTAATTTCTTTCAAGTGGATGGCAAACCGCACAAGATGCACAATCTTATCTTTTCTCCTTCTTTAGAGGTTTGTTTGAGGATAAATCAGCGTTTAAGGCGGTTCAATTCCTTATCCGTGGATGGGCGCCCGGCCCTCTCCATTTCTGCCCTGGATCTTTTGAAAATAGTGAAGGATATTTCCTCTGATGCTTACATAGTCCCGGCTCACGCCTGGACCCCCTGGTTTTCCCTTTTTGGCTCCCGCTCGGGATTTGATTCTATTGAGGAGTGTTTCGGAGAATATTCTTCCGAGATCTTCGCCATCGAGACCGGCCTCTCCTCAGACCCTCCCATGAACTGGAGGCTGAGTGCTCTGGACAGAATAACCCTGATTTCTAACTCAGATGCCCATTCCCCATCGAAATTAGGAAGAGAAGCCAACGTTTTTTCTAAAAAGATGGACTTTTACGAAATCAAAAAAGTCCTTCAGGACAAAGATCGGTCGAAATTCCTCTTCACGATTGAGTTCTTCCCGGAGGAAGGAAAATACCATTTCGATGGTCATCGCTTCTGTAACGTGCTCATGTCACCCCAGGAGTCACGCCAGCATAACTCGATTTGTCCCGTGTGCGGTAAACCTTTGACTGTGGGAGTAATGCACAGAGTGGAGGACCTGGCCGACCGTAAGGACGGCTTTGAACCCGAGAACGCTATTCCTTACAAGAGATTGATTCCCCTGGATGAAATTATTGCTCAAGTGCTAAAGAAGGCTCCAGAAAGCGCTACCGTTCAGAACGAATACCTTAAAATGGTACAGAATTTTTCCAATGAGCTGAGCGTGCTCCTGGATGTTCCCATTCCCTATTTAGAAAAAACGTCCTCTCTATCCCTGGCTAAGGCCATTTCCTGTATGCGGGAGGGCAAGGTAAAGATTACTCCAGGATACGACGGGAATTACGGTAAAATAGAGATCCACCTGGATCAAGAAGAGGAAAAAGACTCCTCAGAACCAAGGCAGATGAGCCTTTTTTAGGAAAAGTATGCCAGAGCTTCCTGATTTAGAAGTTATAAAGTCCAATTTAGAAAAAAGGATAAAGGGCTTTGAAGTCAAGAGTTTGAAGCTTCTGAAAAAATCTGTAGGAAAGCCCTCTCCAGAAATTGTGGAGGAGGCCTTAAAAGGGGACAGGATCAGCTCTGTGTCCCGAAGAGGAAAATACACTTTGCTGCACCTGGAAAGCGGGGCAACTCTCTTAATCCATCTAATGCTGGAAGGAGAAATGGATTTAAAACCTTCCGGTTCACCAGCGGAAAAGGGAACCTGTGCTGTGCTTTCTTTTAAGGAAGGGCAAGAGCTCCACTTTATGGACAAAAGGGGCTGGATGAAACTTTACTTCGTTCCTCCCGGAGAGCTGGAGAAAAGCAAAGAACTCGGGGAGCTGGGGCCTGAGCCTTTCCATCCCTCATTTACGCCAGAATATTTAGGAGAGGCGCTGAAGAAATTTAAGGGGACGGTAAAATTCGCCCTTATAGAGCAAAGGCTTCTGGCTGGAATCGGAAACGCTTATTCTGATGAAATCCTTTTCTGCGCCAAGATTGCTCCTTCCCGTCCAGCCAGGGAACTCTCTGAGAGGGAAAAAGATCTTTTATTTAAATGCATCCAGGACACTCTGCGCTGGGGAACTGAGGAAACTCGAAAGAGGATGGGAGATGGAATCCGGGGAGAGATTCGTGAATTTCTCAACGTCCATGGCAAAGAGGGAAAACCCTGTCCTCGCTGCGGGACAAAAATTCTAAGAATTGAAATCGAAGGAAGGGGAACCTACTTCTGCCCCCGTTGTCAGAAGTAAAAATCCTGGAGAGGGCGAGTGAATTCGCCCAAAAATATAACCTGGATCTGAAAGCTCTTCCTTTAAGAGATCTCGGGGAAAAAGTGGCAATTTTGGGGGAGCTTTTTCGGAAGGGGTATTTTCCCAGCATCTTAGGTTGGTCAGAAAAGGATCTTCCTGCTCTTCAGGACCCGCGCGTTACTTATCCCTGGGCCAAAAGCATCCTCGTTTTTGCCCAACCTTATTCCCTGCCCCCTTCAGAAAAATTCCCACTTCCTTCAGGGGTGATCGCCCCTTTTTGCGCCCTTGATTGGTACGGACTGCTTAAAGACAAACTGAGGAAGATCAAAGCCGAGCTTTTAGTCGCTTTTCCCCAATTAAAAGTGAAGGTCTTCGTGGAGGGCAAACTTCTGGAAAAGACCTGGGCGGAACTGGCAGGAATTGGATGGAGGGGCAAGAATAGCCTGCTTTACTCTGAAAAATGGGGGTCTCGTTTCCTTTTAGGAGAGCTGCTAATCAGCGCTGAAGTCGGAGAATTCAAGAAGGAAAAAGAAAGCATGTGCGGAGATTGCAGGATCTGCTTAGATGCCTGCCCTATTGGTGCTATCACGAAGCCCTATCAGGTTCGGCCCAGCCTCTGTCTGGATTACTTCACCCTGCATTATGAGGGAGTCCTTCCTTTAAAAATAAGGGAGCTTATGGGAGAGCGCCTTTTCGGGTGCTCTACATGCCAGGACGTTTGCCCTTACAACAGGGAATGGAAAGAGGTCAAGCCACAACCAGAATCTGGCCCTGGATTGTTTATCCCTATTCAGGAAGCGCTTTTAATGAATGAGGAAAAGTTTCACAAAAAGTTTTCCGGGCACACCTTCAAAGGAAAAACTCTCCTTCTTTTAAAGAGGAACGCTATCGTGGTAGCGGGCAACTTAAGGGATCGATCCCTTTTTGAATTGGTTGAACCTTATGCCTACGATTCACCCTCCCTTTTGCGTCAACACGCTCTTTGGAGCTTGTGGCGCATGGATTCGAGGAGAGCCTCCTCGATTTTCCAAAGGGTTAAGTCATGGGAAAAAATTCCCCGGATTTTAAGAGAAATAGAATTTTTAGAAAGGGATGCCTGAATACTTACCTCATAGCATAAAGGATAAGGGCTCATCCAAAGCCCTGATTTACATTTCCTTAATCCTTGGCGTTCTGGCGCTGAGCATGGCAGCCTTCTTTGTGCGTTGGGCAGAAGCGCCCGGGATCGTGGCCAGTTTTTACCGTATGAGTATTGCTACTGTCTTGATGGCTCTCCCCTTTTTGAAGAGGGTGAATTCCCATTCCAGATTATCCAGAAAAGGGGTAATTTTTGCTGTCTTTGGCGGTCTGGCCTTTGCCCTGGATTTAGGATTGTGGACTACTGGTGTCATGATGGGAGAAGTAGTTAACCCTACGCTTTTGGCAAACACAGCTCCCCTCTGGGTGGGACTGGGAACAGTGCTCATTTTCCGCCATAGGCTGAAGCCCCAGTTCTGGCTGGGGATTATTTTAGCTCTTTCTGGAGCAGCCATAATATTAGGAATGGACCTGGCGAAAAGCACATCTATTGGCCTGGGCTCGTTTCTGGGATTGCTGGCGGGATTATTTTATGCCGCTTATTGGCTTCTTACCCAAAAGGGAAGGGAAAACCTGGATTCCCTGAGCTATTTCTGGATCGCCGCTTTGAGTTCAAGCGTTCTTCTGGCCCTCGCTGTTTTGATTTTCGGGCTACCTTTAACTGGTTACCCTTTGAAGAGCTACCTTTCATTTTTAGGTTTCGGCATTTTGACTCAGATCATGGGATGGATGTCCTTAAACTACGCTCTGGGGCGCCTTCCGGCTTCCCTGGTCTCTCCTACGATGTTAGGCCAGCCCTTGCTTACCGGTATTCTGGCCTGGCCTCTTTTGAGGGAGCCGCTTTCTTTAAAACAGGCCTTAGCGGGAATCGCAGTCCTCTTAGGAATCTACCTCGTCCACCGAAGCCATCAGGATACCTGGAAGACCCTGTGAGTGACTCACACATAAAGGGGAAACTTTCCCTCCCCCTTTTATGTCTAAAATCCTAAAAGAACAGGAGGAAACCATGGTCCTGGATACAGCAGAAATAATGAAAATTTTGCCCCATCGTCCACCTTTCCTGTTCGTCGACAGGATCGTTGAAATGGAGCCAGGGGTCAGTGCTCAAGGTATCAAAAATATAACCGCAAACGAACTTTTTCTGATTGGACATTTTCCTGAAGAACCTATCATGCCAGGAGTTCTCCTTTTGGAAGCCATGGCCCAGGTAGCAGCAATCGCGCTCTTGAGCAAGGAGGGGTTCCAGAAAAGAAGGGTTCTCTTAGGAGGAGTGGAGAAGGCTCGATTTCGTCATCCTGTATATCCTGGAGACCAATTACTAATTGAATGCAAATTAATTCAAACCCGTGAAAACGCAGGGGTCTGTCAATGTACAATTCACGTGGAGGGAAAGCTTGCAGCCTCCGCCCAGCTTTTAGCAGTGATTAAATGAGCTACGGAACTTCAATCTTAGGACTGGGCTCTTATCTGCCAGAAGATATTTATGATAATTTCTACTTCGAGCAGTATGTGGAGACCACAGACGAATGGATCAGGACTCGCACCGGGATCAGGGAGCGACGCTTCGTGCGGGATGGCATGGCTACCTCTGACATTGCTACTCTCGCAGCTCAAGAAGCCTTAAAGGAGAGTAACCTGAAGGCGGATGAAATTGATCTGATCATCGTGGCCACCGCCACCCCGGATCGCCTTTTTCCATCCACAGCCTGCACCGTGCAGGAGAAGCTCAGGGCAAAGAAAGCCGCTGCTTTCGATATCTCTGCCGGTTGTTCCGGTTTTATCTATGCTTTAGCTTGCGCTTCCCAGTTTATGGAAAATGGCCTCTTCCAGAGAGTTCTGGTTATCGGAGCAGAGACTCTTTCTAAGTTTATCGACATGAAGGACAGAACCACCTGCGTTCTTATGGGAGATGGTGCAGGTGCTCTGGTCCTGGAAAGGACAGAGGGTGAAAACCAGCTCCTCTCCTTCTACTTAGGAGCAGACGGGACAGGAGGCCAATATTTGGAGCTCCCTGCTGGTGGTTCCCATCTCCCGGCCTCTCTGGAAACAGTGGAAAAGAAGCTCCACTACATCAAGATGGAGGGGAGCCTGGTTTTTAAATGGGCTGTGGAGAAAATGGTCCTCTCCGGTCTCGAAGCCACACGCAGGGCGGGTTTGAATTTAAAGGAGATCGACTGGCTTCTTCCTCATCAGGCAAATATCCGTATCATCCAATCCGTGGCATCCCGTTTAGGCTTTCCCATGGAAAAGGTTCTTCTTTCTCTGGAGACGATCGGGAATACCTCTGCAGCTTCTATTCCCCTCACCCTTTCCCAGAGTTTAAGGGAAGGGAAAATCAAGGACGGTGATTTGCTGCTCCTTTTGGGTTTTGGAGCCGGTTTTACCTGGGGAGGAGCAGTTCTTCGCTGGTCGAGAGGAAAAAATGAGCGAGAATAAGCTTTGTCATCTTCTTGAGATAACCTATCCTGTCATTCAGGGAGGGATGGCTTGGGTCTCTTCCCCCAAATTGGCGGCTGCTGTTTCTCAAGCAGGGGGACTGGGAGTGGTAGCAGCAGGAAATATGCCCCCGGAGCTCTTTCGTCAGCAGATCCAGGAGACTAAAAAACTTACTGAAAAACCCTTCGGGGCCAATGTAGTTCTCCTCTCTCCCACTGCTGAAGAAGCGATCAAGGTCATCCTGGAAGAATGGGTTCCGGTGGTTTTCTTCGGAGGAGGAAATCCCTCTATCTACATCGAGAAGCTCAAAGCCAGAGGAATGAAGGTTATTCCTGTGTTAGCTTCAGTCTCTTTAGCCAAAAGGCTTGAAAGATATGGAGCTGATGCGGTTGTAGCCGAAGGCTGGGAATCCGGTGGACACGTGGGAGATATAAGCACCTTTTGCTTAGTACCCCAAGTAGTGGATGCAGTGAAGATTCCAGTTATCGCTGCGGGTGGGATCGCTGACAATAGGGGCTTTCGAGCCGCTTTGGCCCTGGGAGCTTCAGGGGTTCAGGTGGGCACTCGCTTCATATGCTCTGTGGAATGCGAGGTGCACCCTCTTTATAAGGCCAGAATCCTTAAAGCTGGAGATCGAGACACCGTGGTCACTGGCTACTCCACCGGTCACCCTGTGCGCGTAGTCAAAAATGCCTTCTCGCGCCTCTACGCAGAAAAGGAAAGGGCAGGAACTTCTCCCCAGGAACTGGATCTCCTGGGCCAAGGAAGGCTGAGGATGGCTACTGTGGAGGGAGATGTAGAGAACGGCTCCGTGATGGCAGGAGCGATAGCGGGATTGATTAAGGAGATCAAGCCAGTCAGAGAAATTATCTTAGAAATCGTAGGAGAGGAAAAAGTAAGATGAACCGTGCATTCCTTTTTCCAGGACAGGGTTCCCAATACGTGGGAATGACAAAAAGAGTGGAGCGGGTTTACCCCTTGGCCCGGGAAATCTTCGAGAGAGCTGATGAAGTCCTGGGTTTTCCACTTTATGCCTTAACGGATAAAGGCCGGGAAGAAGAGCTGACTTCCACTGAAAACGCTCAGCCAGCGATCCTTATGGTTTCAGTGGCCTGGGCTAAATTCCTCATGGAGGAAGGCATTCAACCTCATTTTCTCTGCGGTCATAGCTTAGGGGAGTTTTCGGCCCTGGTCATAAGCGGGGCTCTGGAATTTGAAGAAGGGTTATGGCTGGTTCGCAGGCGGGGCCTTTTAATGCAGGAAGCAACGGCGGAAATACCGGGAGGAATGTTAGCAATCATAGGTCTTTGCAAAGAAAAAACAGAGGAGGTGGCAAAGGAAGCTTGTTCTTTTGGGAAAATAGAACTGGCCAACATCAACTCTCCAGAACAGGTGGTCCTTTCCGGGGAATTGACTGCGTTGGAGAGGGCCCAGGAGATAGCCATGGAAAAGGGAGCTCGACTCGTTAAGTTTCTTCCCGTTTCCGCCCCTTTCCATTCCTCCCTGATGTCCAAAGTAGCCCAGCGGTTCTCCAAAGAACTGGAAAAAATTTCCTTAAGAGACGCTCGCCTTCCCGTGGTGCTGAACGCCAGCCTCCAACCGACTAAGGACAAAGAGGCCATTCGGGAAGCCCTCATCTTCCAAATCAATCATGCGGTAAACTGGGTAGGAATCTTGAGAACGCTACACCTATCAGGAGCAGAAGAGATGTGGGAATTGGGGCCGAAGGCCGTTCTCACAGGATTGGTCAAGAGGACCCTGCCCGGGATTCGAGCTCTATCAGTAGAAGAAGTCTATCAAAAAGAAACGGTACAGGTCTAAAGATCACTCAAAAAAGGAGGAAGAAATGCAAGAGCAAGAGATTTTGCAAAAGGTAAAAGAAGTTGTAGCTGAACGCTTGGGAGTAGAAATCGAAAGGGTAACTCCTCAGGCTCGCTATCAGGAGGACTTGAACGCCGACTCCCTGGATGTGGTGGATCTGGTAATGGCTCTTGAGGATGCTTTTCAGATCAAAATTCCTGATTCCGATGCAGGAAAGATAAAGACTGTCCAGGAGACGGTGGAGTACTTGAAAAAGGCTTTGGAAAGTGAAGCTTAATGAGTCAAAAAAGGGTGGTTATCACAGGAGTCGGGGTCATCACCAGCATTGGACAGACTAAAGAGGAATTCTGGCAGAGCTTAAGCGAGGGCCGCTCAGGAATTAGTTCGATTTCCAGATTTGATTCGACCTCTTTTCCCGTGCGCATTGCCTCAGAGGTAAAGGATTTTCGGGTTAGGGATTACTTCACCACAAAAGAAGCCATAAGAATGGACCGTTTTACTCAATTTGCTTTGGCCGCAGCAATTCAGGCCATGAATGACGCCAAAATCCCGGAGGGAGACGAAAGTGTGGGGGTAATAGTAGGCTCTGGCATAGGGGGTTTAGAAACGCTTGTGGGCCAGCAGGAGATCCTTTATCAAAAAGGACCAAGCAGAGTAAGTCCATTTCTGGTCCCCATGATGATTCTCAACGCTGCTTGTGCTCAAATTGCCATACATTTCCGTGCACAAGGCTACTCTTTCGCCCCGGTAACCGCCTGTGCCAGCTCCCTGCATGCCTTAGGAGAGGCCTATAATGCTGTTAAGACGGGAAAGGCGCGTTTAATTATTACCGGAGGGGCAGAGGCTCCCATCGTCCCTTTAGCAATGGCAGCTTTTGCCAATATGAAGGCCCTCTCTTTCAGAAATGAGGAGCCCCAGAAAGCCTCCCGCCCCTTTGACCTCTACCGAGACGGCTTCGTCATGGGAGAGGGCGCAGGAATCCTCATCCTGGAGTCGCTGGAGAGCGCATTAGAGAGGGGAGCTCACATCTACGCTGAGATCCTCAGTTATGCCTGCTCTACAGATGCTTATCACATCACGGCGCCGGAGCCTTCCGGGCAGGCGGTGGTTCGCATGATCAGAAAGGCTTTAAAAGAAGCGGAGCTCTCCATTGAGGAGATTGACTACATCAATGCCCATGGTACCTCGACCCCTCTCAACGACAAGATTGAGACCATGGTCTTAAAGGAGGTTTTCCGTGATCAGGCCTATGCCATCCCGGTGAGCTCTACCAAAAGCATGATCGGCCACCTCCTGGGAGCAGCAGGGGCTGTGGAGACCATCGCCACCCTTCTTCCTCTGGAAAAGAACATCATCCCTCCTACAATTAATCTGGAGTATCCTGACCCTGAGTGCGACCTTAATTACGTTCCGCAAAAAGCCATTTTTAAGGAGGTCAAATGCGCCATGAAGCTCTCTTATGGCTTCGGGGGGCATAATGCCTGCTTAATTTTAAGGAGATTCGAGGGTTAAATGGAATTAGGTCTGGAAGGAAAAGTAGCCTTAGTGACCGGTGCCTCAAGGGGAATCGGAAAAGCCATCGCTTTATCCTTAGGGAAAGAGGGAGCCCGGGTTGCTGTTAATTTTTGTTCTCACGAGAAAGAGGCCCAGGAGGTAGTGGCCTCTTTATTGAAAGAGGGCAAGGAAGCCCGGGCTTTCCGGGCGGATGTCTCCCGACCCCAGGAAGTGGAGGTTATGCTCCAGGAAGTGGTAAAACACTTCGGCCACCTGGACATTCTTGTGAACAATGCTGGCCTTTCCCTGGATAACTTGCTCCTTAAAGCTTCGGAGGGGGAAATTGCTCGCCAGGTTGAAGTCAACCTTCTGGGCACAATTTACGCAACCCGCGCTTCACTCAGGTATCTCCTGCGTCAGCAAGAGGGAAGGATCATTAATATTTCCTCCGTTATTGGCGTTATCGGTTCAGTGGGACAAAGCATTTACGCGGCTTCTAAGCAAGGAGTCGTAGGTTTTTCTCGCTCTCTGGCCAGAGAGTTAGCCCACCGCCGGATTCTGGTCAATGTTGTGGCTCCTGGATTTGTGGAAACGGAAATGACCACCAGCCTTCCTTTATCTTTAAGGGAAAAATACCTTGCTCGAATTCCTCTTTCCCGGGCCTGTCAGGTCCAGGAGGTAGCCGATTTAGTTTGCTTTTTAGCTTCCTCAAGAGCCTCCTATATCACCGGTCAGGTTTTTATCATCGATGGAGGTTTATCCTTAGGCTGACCCTCCTCTTTTAGCCTTAAATTTGGGCCCCGCCTGTTGACTAATTTTCCCCAAAATCCTTAGACTTGTAATAGGCTTTGAGCGATAAAAACTTGATACGGAGGGCATTTCTTGAGCAAAGAAATCGTCACCGGGAACGAAGCTCTGGCACTGGGAGCACTCCGGGCTGGAGCAAAAGTAATCACAGGATATCCAGGAACCCCGTCCTCAGAAGTTATCGGTTTCCTCCTTTCCCATCCGGAGCTCTGGAAGGAAAAAGGAGCCCATGTGGAGTGGAGCACAAACGAAAAGGTAGCCTTTGAGATCGCAGCGGGAGCAGCCTGGGCAGGCCAGAGAGCTCTTGTAACCATGAAGATGTCAGGTTTGAACGTGGCTTTCGATTCCGTGATCTCCATAGCCTACTCAGGAATCAACGGAGGTTTAGTGATTTACGTGGCCGACGACCCTGGAGTGAGCGCAGGGATGGCCGAACAGGATACCAGGGGCTTCGCTTTGATGTCCGACCTTCCCATGTTAGAGGCCTGTTCCGTCAAAGAAGCCTATCTAATCGTGCCCAAAGCCTTCCAACTGTCAGAGGAAACCAAAAGCCCTGTTTTCCTGAGACTCACTACGGCAGTCTCTCAATCCCATGCCCCGGTGGAGCTGGAGTCACCATATTACCTCCCCCTGGAAAGGGAGATTCTCCTGGAAAGGGATATCCAGAAGTATACCAAAGCCGGAGCCCTAATCTGTATGGCCCAGCACAGGGACCTGATCCAGCGCCTGGAAAAATCAAAAGAGCTCATCAGGGAGATGAAGTTGAACGAACTTTCGCTCTCCAAGAAAAAGGGCCAACTGGGAATTCTGGCCAGCGGTGTCTCCTACTCCTACCTGGAAGAGGGGCTTCTTCTGGCTTCTCAATTTGGCCTGGATCCTGAGGAGGTCTCAATTTTAAAGGTGGTCTCGGTCAATCCCTTCCCGGAAGAGGAGGCCGGGACCCTTCTTGAAAACTCCGAATTGATCCTAGTCTTAGAGGAACTGGAACCTTACATGGAAAAGAACCTCATCCTCCTCGCCCACAAACTGGGGCTTAGAAGAAGGATTGTGGGAAAACTGGACGGAACTTTAGAGCGCATCGGGGATTACAGCGTGCGCGAGGTATTACTCGGGATCAGCGCTGCTCTTGGCCTTAAGATTCCTCCTGAGCTTTTTTACGGAATTCAGGCAGAAAAGCTGGCCGCTCCTCGTCCGATCACCGTCTGTGCAGGTTGTCCTCATCGTGGAACTTTCATGGCCATAAATAACGGAATTAGAAAAGCCGGTTTTAAAAAGGATCAGGTAATGGTTACCGGAGATATCGGGTGCACAATTCTGGGGATGAACCCTCCTTTTAATACTGTCTGGAACGAGGTCTCCATGGGAGCAAGCCTTGGCATCGCCCAGGGTTATGTGCATGCGGGCATGAATTCACCAGTGATCGCCACGATTGGCGATTCCACCTTTTTCCATGCGGGCATTCCCGCTTTAATCAACGCTGTCCAATATCAGGTTCCCCTCACCCTGATCATCATGGATAACGGCTGGACAGCCATGACCGGAATGCAGTTCAATCCCGGAACCAGTGAAAAATTCTTGCCTCAAGGATCAAAAAGGGTGGACCTGGAGAAATTGATTCCGGGATTAGGGGTGGAGAATTTCTGGGTAGTGGACCCTTACGATTACCGGAAGATGAGCGAGATTATCTTGAAGGCCCTGAAGTCAGAAGGAGTGAAGGTTATCCTGGCCCGCAGGGAGTGCGCCATCCAGGCCATGAGGAGAGGGGAAAGAGCAGGAAAAGTAAAGGTAAATCCAGAAAAGTGCACCCTCTGCAAATCCTGTCTCACGATAACGGGGTGCCCGGCCCTGAGCATCGGGGAAAAGACTATGGAAATAGACCAGACTTTATGCAACGGGTGCGGGTTGTGCCTTTTCACCTGCGGGTACAAGGCCTTAGAAAGAGAGGAGCCCTGAGCATGCAAGCGATCGGTAATCCGGAATATCCCTACAACATTTATCTTGTGGGGGTGGGTGGACAGGGAATCCTGACAATCGGGGAAATCATCTCCCAGGCCGTTAACCTTCAGGGTATCCCCGTGAATTTTTACCCCACAAAAGGCATGGCCCAGAGGGGTGGCTTCGTAAAAGCCCAGCTCAGGATCGGGAAGGACCTCGTGGGGCCAGCCATTCCAGAAAAGGGCGCACACCTAATATTGGCTATGGAGCGCTCGGAGTCCCTGAAAGCCGTCAGGTATTTGAAGCCCGGAGGGGACTTCCTCCTCTGGGACTATATCTGGGCGCCCACGGCAGTTATGCTGGGCCAGGCTTCCTATCCGGAATTAGCAGTGGTCAGGGAACAAGTTCAAAACGCCCAGGGGAATTTCCTCGTGGTCTCTCCCTCTCTTCTCCCCAATTTTGAAGGGAACCCGGCTCCTGACAATGTCTTCCTTTTAGGGATCGCCTTGAGGAGAACCTCTCTGGGAAAAGTAGTAACCTTTTCCGCTGTGGAGGAAGCCTTAAAGAATCGCTTTAAGCGGTTCACTTCAAGTAACCTCTTTGCTCTGAAAGCAGGTTATAATCTGGAATTATGAGCTTTAAAGAACTCTTTTACCCCCGCTCGGTGGCGGTAGCAGGTTCGGTGGCCGAGGGCAAACTGGGTTACTTTTTAATTAAGCAACTCTTAGAAGGTGGTTTTGAGAAAGTCTACGCCTTGAATCCTAAAGGACAAGGAGCATTATCAATCCCCGGCTTCCGCTCTGCGGGGGAAATCGGGGAAGAGATAGATTTAGTGGTCATCGCTTCCCCTGCTCCCACTGTGAAGGAAGTGCTTGAGGATTGCGGCAAAAACGGCGTGAAAAATGCTGTGATCATTTCCGCAGGCTTTTCGGAGATCGGGAACGTGGAGGGAGAAAAAGAGCTCCTCAGAATTGCCCAAAAGTACTCCTTACGCTTTGTGGGGCCCAACTGCGCGGGAATCGTGAATACAAGCCACAAACTTTTCGCTACCCTGGAAACCAGACCCCCTTCGGGATGCACAGCTTTCATCTCCCAAAGTGGAGCCTTAGGAGGAGCAGTGCTTTCCTGGGCAGAGGAACAGGGGCTGGGCTTTTCTAAATTCGTGAGCTACGGGAACGGTGCTGATATCGATGATCTTGAACTTTTGGACTACTTGAGAGAGGACCCTGAAACCAGGGTGGTCGCCCTTTATCTGGAAAGCGCCAGGAGGGGAAGGGAACTCCTCGAGGCCATGAGAAAGGTTTCCCAGCGTAAACCACTGGTGGTAATCAAATCTGGAAAATCACAGGCCGGGCAAAGGGCTACTCTGTCTCACACGGGCTCCATGGCAGGATCGGATGAGGTCTTCGACGCCGTGATCAAGGAGACCGGTGCCATTCGTGTGGAAGGAATTGAGGAAATGTTCGACCTCTGCAAGGGATTCTCCGCCCTTCCCTCCGTGAAAGGAAAGAGGGTCCTTATCGTCACAAACTCTGGAGGACCAGGAGTGCTCACTGCGGACAAAGCGGAAGAGCTTGGCCTTGAGGTTTCAGAACCAACGCCTCCCCTGAAGGAAAGGTTAGAACAGATCCTTTCCCAGAGGTGCTCCCTGAAAAACCCCGTGGATTTAACCGTTGAGGGAACGGAGGAAAACTTCCGCCGCAGCCTGATTCTGGGATTAACAGAAACCGGCGAGTTTCCCGGCTATGATGCGGCGGTTGCCATTAACGTAGGTACGCCTTTCCTGGATTCCGTAGCCCTGGCACGGGGGATTGTGGACGCCTTTCGGGAAACTGGGAAACCCATCCTGGCCAGCTTCCTTGCGGGGAAAACCGTAGAAGAGGGAGTGCGCTTCCTAAGGCAGAACGGGATTCCCAATTTCCTCACCGGGGAAAGAGCGATCAAGGTAATTTACTGGATGAGCGAATATGAAGGGCGAAAGGAAAAAATAAAGGAGCCCTTGCCCCCGCCTGAACCTAAAAGAAAAGGAAAAGGCTGGAAATTTCCTGAGCTGGAGCCCGAAGTATTCCAATTTCTCAAAGAAAATAGCCTACCTGTTCCCCAGTTTCGCTTCGCAAGAAACGAGGAGGAAGTCTCAGAGGCTGCAGAGGAAATAGGTTACCCCCTGGTGATGAAGGTGGTCTCACCGGACGTTATCCATAAATCAGACCTGGGAGGCGTTATCCTCAACATCAGGGATCAGGCTGGCGCTCAAGATAGTTTCCGCAGGTTAAAGAAAGTAGTCGCAGGAATGCGGTTTTTAGGGGTCACCCTTTTCCCCATGATCCATCCGCTCCATGAGGCTTTAGTAGGGATTTACCGGGATCCACAGTTTGGTCCCGTGGTCGCTTTCGGCCTGGGGGGAATTTTCACCGAGATCGTGCGAGATCTCTGCTTAAAATTAGCACCGCTGGACCGAGAAGATGCTTTCTCTCTGGTGGAAGGAACAAAACTTTCCCGAATCCTGAGGGGGGCAAGAGGACAGAAACCCTGCGATCTGGACTCTCTGGCAGATCTTCTCGAAAGGGTATCCCAACTTCCCTTCCTTTACCCTGAAATTGAGGAGATGGACTTGAATCCCGTGTTCCTTTTGGAAAAAGGGGTTTTAATAGGAGACGCAAGAATAATCAAAAGAAAAGGAGGAAATCATGAGTCCGATTAAACCGCAAAGCGGAATGGACAGAGTCGCTCCATATATCCCAGGGAAACCCATTAAAGAAGTAGAAAGGGAACTAGGCCTTACCGACATCATAAAACTGGCCTCGAATGAAAACCCCCTTGGCCCTTCCCCAAAAGCTATAGAGGCTGTTAAAGGAGCACTGGATTCTGTGAACTTTTACCCTGACGGCCAGAGTTACGAGCTCCGCCAGGCGCTGGCCAGGTATTTAAATGTGGATCCAGACTGGATTATCGCAGGAAATGGAGCGGATGGAGTGATCCTTGAGACTTGCATGGCCTACCTGGACGAAGGCAGCGAAGTGGTAGTGAGCGAGCATTCCTTTCCCATGTACGACATTTTCGCCAGCGCCATGCGCGCCAAAGTGGTCAAGGTTCCCACCAAGGATTACGGTCTGGATTTGAAAGCCATGCGCCAGGCAATCACAAAGAGGACAGCTATCGTTTTCGTATGTAACCCCAATAATCCCACGGGTACGCTTTTGCGGAGGAAAGAAGTGGAAGAATTTATGGAGTCCTTTCCGGATGACGTGCTCGTGGTTTTTGACGAGGCCTATTACGAGTTTGCCTGCGGGGAAGATTTTCCGGATACGATTAAATATCTGCGCCAGGGAAGAAAGAACATCTTAATCCTCAGGACTTTCTCGAAAGCCTACGGGATCGCCGGGCTACGATTGGGATACGGGATAGGCCCTAAAGAAGTTATAGAAACCCTGAACCGTATCAAAGAGCCCTTTGCCGTGAACCTCCTGGCCCAGGTTGCGGGGATCAAAGCCCTGGAGGATCAGGATTTCGCAAGGCGCACAGTGCAACTGGTGAACGAGGAAAAGCAATACCTTTACCGGGAATTTTCCAGGCTCGGATTGCCCTTTGTCAAAAGCTACACGAACTTTGTCCTTTTAGAAATAGGAGAGAAAGCCCAGGAGGTAGCCAGTGCTCTGCTGGGAAAAGGAGTGATAGTTCGTCCCTGCGGAGGCTACGACCTGCCTCGGCACTTGCGGATTACAGTGGGAACAAGAGAACAAAACGAGAGATTTATCAAATCCTTAGAAGAAGTCCTCAAAGAAATACAGTAAAAGAGAAAGGATTTAAATTCTACACAAAATTCCCTCTTTAGACTATCCTATATCCTGATGGAGAGAGAGAAAGCAGCAAAGCGCATAGATGAGCTGAGAAAACTGATAGAGTACCATCGCTGGCGTTATTATGTCCTCGATCAGCCAGAGATCTCCGACCGGGAGTATGATGAGCTCATGCTTGAGCTCCAGAGGCTGGAAAACGATTATCCTGATCTCATCACTCCCAATTCTCCCACGCAGAGAGTGGGGGCTCCCCCTGCGAAGGAGTTCAAACCCGTTCGTCACCTTCTGCCAATGCTTTCCCTGGATAATGCCTTTACTGCTGAAGACCTTCTGGCTTTCGACCGAAGGGTAAAAAGGATTATAGGAGAGGTACCCTTAGAATACGTATGCGAATTAAAGTTTGACGGCCTGGCGGTCTCCCTCAGGTATGAAAAGGGGCTCCTCACCGTAGGGGCCACGAGAGGGGATGGCTACGAGGGAGAAGAAATCACCAATAACCTGCGCACTCTGAAATCCCTGACCCTGCACCTCCTCTGCCCGGATCCTCCACCCTTGCTTGAGGCCAGGGGGGAGGTAATCATGACTTACGCTGATTTCGAGCGCCTGAACGAGGAACGCGCTGCCCGTGGAGAACCCCTCTTTGCTAATCCCAGGAATGCGGCCGCTGGCTCCGTAAGGCAATTAGACCCCAAAATTACTGCTGAACGCAAACTTGACATTTTTATTTACGGTTTGGGCGCTTACGAAGGGATTAGCTTTTCCTCCCACTGGGAAGCCCTGGAATACCTCAAAAAATGCGGCTTAAAAGTTTCAGACAAAATCAGGCTGGTAAAATCCATCGAGGAGGCTATCGAATACTGTAGAGAATGGCAGGAAAAAAGAGGGGATTTGCCCTTTGGCGTGGACGGAGCTGTGATCAAGGTGAACTCTTTCGCATATCAGGAAAGGCTGGGGTTTACTACCCATAGCCCCCGCTGGGCCATCGCCTATAAGTTCCCTGCTGCTGAGGAAATCACCCAAGTAGAGGACATTAAGGTCTATGTGGGAAGAACAGGAGCCCTTACCCCGGTGGCGCACCTCACCCCGGTGGAGGTGGATGGCTCGACTGTCTCTCGTGCTACCTTGCATAACGAGGATGAAGTGAAAAGGAAGGACGTGCGCATCGGGGACTGGGTAGTAGTGCACAAAGCTGGGGCGGTGATCCCGGAGATTATCTCAGTCCTGAAGGAAAGGCGTACCGGGAAGGAAAAAATCTTCGAGATGCCTAAAAGATGCCCGGTGTGCGGGGCAGAGACTCTGCGTTTGCCCGGAGAAGCGGTCACCAGATGCACAAACATTTCCTGTCCTGCTCAGGTCGTGGAGAGAATCCTGCACTTCTGTCGTTCCATGGATATTGAAGGCTTGGGACCAGCGATTGTGGTTCAGCTTCATAACGCGGGGATGGTAAAGGACGTCGCCGACATTTATTATTTAACTTTAGACGAAATGCTCAAACTGGAACGCATGGGCCCCACTTTAGCTCAGAAACTTTTAAAACAGATCGAATCTAGCAAAAATAAACCCTTGAAACAGTTGATCACTGCTTTGGGAATCCTCCAGGTTGGAGAGCATGTGGCCGATCTCCTCACCAGAAAGTACCATTCAATTGATGAGTTTTTCCGAGCAACTGAGGAAGATTTACAGACTATTCCTGGAATTGGTCCCTCCACCGCAGAGAGCATTGTAGTCTTTTTCCGTCAGCCGGAGACCAGGGCCCTGATCGAAAAATTGAGAAAAGCCGGAGTGCGCCTGGCCGAGGAAAAACTCAAAGAGGAGGGAGTCAAGCCGCTTGCGGGCAAAACCTTCGTCTTCACGGGAACCCTGTCCCGTTTTAAGCGGGAAGAGGCTGAGGAACTGGTACGCAAGCTGGGAGGAGAAGCGTCTGGTTCGGTATCCAGGCGCACTAGCTTCGTGGTGGTGGGCGAGAACCCCGGAAGCAAATTTGATAAGGCCCGTGAACTTAATGTGAAAACTATAAACGAAGAGGAATTTTTGAAAATGCTGAAGGAGATGGGCGTTGAAGGATTACCTTGACACTCTGAGAGCTTCACTTTTAAGCCCCCAGGATCTCGTCTGGATGATTAAAGGATCGGCTCAGATAAACCTGCTGTGGCTGGATGTATTTCTGGTAATCTTCCTTGCGGGGCTGGCGATTATTTCCAGTCTCCTTTCTTACGGATTTCGCCCCTCTTCCCTGCTCTATTTCCCTTTGGCTTTCCTTCTCTGGTTCATCTGTGGGGGCATCGCTCACGTCTGGTGTTTCAATTCCAAAGGGACAGCCACCTGGAAGGAGACCTACATTTCCACCCCCCTGGCGCTCTTCTTTCCTGTAATTCTGAGCACCATCCTCTTTACTCTGAGCCGCTTTTTTGTTGTTCCTCTTCTGGAAGCAGGTAACCCCTCTGGATGGACCAGGGCCCTGGATTTCATTTTCAGCTTTCTCGGCCCCATTTACGGCTGGTTCTTTTACTATAGGGTGTTGGCTCTTTTACACTCCATTAAAGCCAGACACGCTATGGGTTCAAGCTTGGTAGCGATTTTCATTTCCGGGATCGCCCTTTACTTTTTGGGCTCCTTAATCCCATGAAGATCACTTTAGAAATCGTAAAGCACATCGCACACCTTGCTCGTCTGGAATTTTCCGAGGAGGAGCTAAAGCAATTCTACCAGCAGATGGTCGAGCTTCTCGATCATTTTGCCCGGATTTCCGAGCTGGACACGGAAAACGTCCCCCCCACTTGCGGCATCCTTCCCCTCTACAACGTGATGCGCGAGGATAATCCTGGTGCCACGCTTCCCAGAGAGGAAGCTCTAAAGAACGCTCCGGAAGAAGAATCCGGATTTTTCAAAATTCCCACTATCCTGGAGGCGGAGGATTGATCTTCCAACCAGCTCATAAGATCTTGAAGGAAATCCGGGAGAGAAATTTATCCCCTATTGAGGTCGTGCAAGCAACGCTGGAATGGGCCCAGAAATTAGAGGGAAAGCTTCGTTCCTTTCTTGCCCTCGATCCTGAAGGCGCACTGGCAAAAGCTTTCATGCTCGAGGAAAAGCTCAAAAAGGGGGAGGAAGTCGGCCCTCTTGGCGGGATTCCTGTGGCTGTAAAAGACAACATCTGCACGCGCAGGATGACCACCACCTGTGGGTCCCGGATCCTGGAAAATTTTCTTCCTCCCTATGACGCTACTGTAATCGAAAAACTAGAACGTGCTGGTGCAATCATTATCGGAAAAACTAACTGCGATGAGTTTGCCATGGGTTCCTCCACTGAGAATTCCGCTTTTTTCAAGACGAGGAACCCCTGGGATTTAGAGAGAGTACCTGGAGGTTCTTCTGGGGGATCGGCAAGCAGTGTAGCTGCTTACCAGGCCTATCTGGCTTTAGGATCTGACACCGGAGGCTCCGTGCGTCAACCAGCCAGCTTTTGCGGCATTTTCGGAATGAAACCCACCTATGGCCGGGTCTCTCGTTACGGACTGGTGGCCTTCGCCTCTTCTCTTGATCAGATCGGCACATTCGCCCGCAATGTGCCTGACCTTGCCCTGCTCACGGAAGTGATTTCTGGGCACGATCCTCGCGACTCCACCTCGTTACCGGAGCCTGTGCCCTCCTATTCAAAAGATCTGGATTCCCCAGTAGGAAACCTGCGCATCGGCGTTCCCCGGGACCTGCTCCAGGAAGGATTAACTCCTGAAGTTAAAGAAGCCTTTGAGGAGGCGCTCAAGATTTTTGAGGGCGCTGGTTTCGCGATTGAAGAGGTCTCCTTGCCTCACGCTTCCTATGGGATTCCCACCTATTACCTGATTGCTCCCGCTGAGGCCTCTGCAAACCTGGCGCGATACGATGGCATTCGCTTTGGTTTGAGAGCCAAAGGCGAAGAGAACCTGGTCTCCCTTTACAAGAAAACAAGGGGGGAGGGGTTCGGAGCTGAGGTCAAAAGAAGGATTATGCTGGGAACTTTTGCCCTTTCTTTGGGGTACCGGGATGCCTTCTACGTGAAAGCACAAAAAGTGCGCACACTGATTAGCCAGGATTTCCAGGAAGCTTTCCGCAAAGTAGACTTGATTGCTCTACCCACGTCCCCCACTCTGCCCTTCAAATTAGGGGAAAAAGTCCAGGACCCCCTCTCCATGTACATGTCCGATCTCTATACCATTCCTATCAGCCTGGCCGGCCTGCCTGCCATCTCCATCCCTATTGCTTTAAAAAACGGCCTGCCAGTTGGGATGCAAATTGTAGGTCCGGCCTTATCTGAATCTCTGATATTTAAGGCCTCTTATCTTTTTGAAAGGGAATCGGGGCTCTCCAACCTTAAACCGCCCATAGTGGAGGAGTTAAGTGCTTAAACCCACGATCGGATTGGAAGTTCATGTTCAGCTAAAGACCCGGAGCAAGATGTTCTGCTCTTGTCCCGTGGAGTTTAATGCAGAACCTAATACCCTGGTCTGTCCAGTGTGTTTAGGGCTTCCCGGTTCGCTTCCAGTTTTGAATCGCCAGGCGGTGGAATACACCATCGCTGTGGCCTTAGCATTGCACTGCGAAATTCAGCCCTTTTCCCAGTTTCACAGAAAAAATTACTTTTACCCTGACCTTCCCAAGGGTTATCAAATTTCGCAGTACGATCTCCCCTTCTCTCGGAACGGTTATTTAACCATTGAGACTGAGGAGGGGGAAAAGAGAATCGGCATCCAGAGAGTACACATGGAAGAGGATACAGCCAAAATGATTCATGGCGAGAGCATATCGCGCACGAGCGGCTACTCCCTGATTGACTTCAACCGTTCCGGGGTACCGCTTTTAGAGATCGTCTCTCTGCCGGATATCTCCTCCCCCCAGGAAGCCACCCTTTATCTAATGGAACTGCGTGCCATCCTGCGCACCCTGGGGGTATCCACGGCTAACATGGAGGAAGGTGCGCTGCGCTGTGATGTAAACATCTCCCTTGAGAGAGGAACAAGGACCGAGATCAAAAACCTGAATTCCTTCCATTCCGTGAGGAAAGCGCTGGAATACGAAATAAAAAGGCAAGAGGAGGTCCTCAAAGAAAAGGGGCAGGTGATTCAGGAAACCAGGCATTATGACGAGCGAGCCGGAGTCACCCTTCCCATGAGGACCAAGGAGGAAGCCGAGGACTACCGCTACTTCCCCGAACCAGACCTGGTTCCTTTAAAAGTTGACCCTTCCTGGATAGAGGAAGTAAGGAGTCGCATGCCCGAGCTACCCGAAGATAAAAGAAAAAGGTACAAGGAGTTGGGGCTTTTCCCACAAGAGGCCGCTACTATCGCCAATAACCCCGAACTGGCTAACTTTTTCGATTCCTGCCTTTCTCTGGGGGCACCGGGCAAAGAAGTAGCCAACTGGCTCCTCTCCGAAGTAATGAAATACCTGAACGCCAGAAACCTGAGCATCATTGAGGTCCCTCTTTCCCCAGAAGGGTTGGTGGAATTTCTGACGGTTCTCAAGGAGGGAACCATCTCCTCCAAGATAGGAAAGATGGTAATCGAGGAAATGCTCCAGACCGGTGAGGGTGCCCGGGAAATTATTGCAAAAAGGGGTCTCGCTCAGATTTCCGATCTTGTGCTGATTAAAAAATGGGCGGAGGAAGTAATCAAGGAAAATCCCGATCAGGTTAGCCAGTACCGACAGGGAAAAGAACAGCTCTTGGGATTTTTTGTGGGGAAAGTGATGAAGCTCTCCGGGGGTAAAGCCAATCCCGAGATTTTAAACCAAATCCTTAAGGAACTCCTTTCACGGGAATAAACTACCCGTAAGGCCGGACAACTTCCAGACCAGGGACACTGCCTCTTCCACAGTAGAAACGGGATACAGTGTCTCCGCTTTTACTCTCTCCCTCTCTGGAATCCAGGAATTCAGGGAAATCACTGGCTTCCTCATCTTTAAGGCAAAGGCCATCTCCGAAAGCGTCCCGAATTCCCCGCCTATGGCCACCATCACCCTGGCAGTGCGCACAATAATCAGGTTGCGCGCCTCGCCCATTCCTGTAACGATGGGCAGGTCCACCCAGGGGTTGGCTTCTTCAGGATTATCTCCCGGGAGAATCCCTAAAGTGATCCCTCCCTCTTCTTTGGCACCCCTCGATGCGGCTTCCATTACGCCCCCCAATCCGCCGGTAATCAAAATAGCTCCTTTTTGGGCCAATTTTTTTCCCAGGTTCAAAGCAAGGAGGTAGTTTTCCGGCGAGGCTTCCCTCTCCCCAATCACTCCCACAATTATTTTCTTCTGGAGAAGCTCAAATTTCATATACTTTTCCCTGCTCAGCCACATCCACTGAGCGCTGCCTTGCCTTAAGCTCCATAGCCAAAGAGGAGGAAGAATTTTCCTCTCCGTGGTTTAAGATAATCTCGGCTTTCCCGGTATTTTTCAGCCAATCAAGAAGGACGCTTTTATCCCCGTGGGCGCTGAATCCATTTATAGTGTAAATCTTGGCCTTGACAGCGATGAGCTCCCCAAAAATATGCACCTTTTTTGCACCGTCCACTATCGCCCTTCCCAGAGTATTGCGGGCTTGATAGCCCACAAAAACAATAGCAGAATCGTCCCGCCAGAGATTGTGCTTCAAGTGATGGAGTATCCTTCCTCCCTGGCACATCCCGCTTCCGGCGATCACGATTACCCGGTTCTTCTGGTTGATCGCCCGGGATTGTTCCACAGTGGGAGTGAATTCTAAGCCGGGAAAATGAAAGGGATCCTTTCCTTGAGAAATCAGAGCTCGCAATTCTTCGTCCAGTTCCTCAATGTGGTGCTGATAGACCTCCGTAAGGTTAATAGAAAGAGGACTATCCAGGAAAACTGGATTTTGAGGAACTTGCTTCTTCTCCCTAAGTACGCGCAGATAATAAAGGATGTCCTGGGCCCTTTCTAAGGCAAAGGAAGGAATAGCGACATTTCCCCCTGCTTCGAATGCCCAGTTGATAGCTTCTTTCAGCTCTTCAACTGATTCTTCCAGGGTTTTGTGGGAGCGATCTCCATAGGTGGATTCACAAAATACTAAATCGCATTCAGGAGGTGGCTCCGGATCAGGCACCACATTGCGATGGGGACTGCCCAAGTCGCCGGAAAAGACGACTCTCTTTCCTTGTTCTTCAAAAACAAGGAAAGCTGAGCCCAGAACGTGCCCGGACTGACGAAAGGTGACCCTTAAATTGCTGCTTAAAGGAATCGGGGAATTGTAGGGAACAGAGGAAAAGAGTGCCAGGGAGTAGAGCACGTCCCCTTCCGAATACAAAGGGGGAAAAGTCTCCTCCCCTGCCCTTTTCTTCTTTCTGGACTGTCTTAAGAAATCCTCTTCCTGTACCTTAGCAGCATCCAGGAGAATAAACTGAGCCAAATCTCGAGTAGCACTTGTGCTATAAATTTTGCCCCGAAAGCCTTTTTTAAAAAGCAAGGGGATACGGCCGCAATGGTCTAAATGCGCGTGAGTTAAAAAAACGGCCTCGATTTCTTTAGGGTCAAAAGAAAAACTTCGGTTCCGCTCTTCGGATTCAGGGTCTCCCTGGAAAAGACCACAATCTACAAGATATTTGCTTTCCCCCGCCTCCAAAAGGAAGGAAGAGCCAGTTACTTCCCCTGCTGCCCCTAAGGGCGTAATTTTCATAAATTTTTTCCTTTCTCTGAGCCTATAAGTTTTACAATTAAAAATATCTATAGGATAATGAGTTAAAATAGGCAAGGAGGAGAAAAAATGAAAAGGCTTACAAGTCTATTAGCGGGGATTGTGATCTTATTGCTTGTGCTTATGGGGTGTGGGGGTCCAGCTCCTTCTACTTCTCCAGCCCCTACTTCTACCTCTTCTCAAACCCCAGCCAGCCCTACTCCTACCAAGACTCCCCCTTCTCCTTCTCCTTCTCTTACTCAAACTTCCCACACTCAAGGGGAAGAGGGTTTTCCTCCTTATCCGGGAGCGACTCAAGTCAGCAAGGTCCAGACCACCGGTACTGGTCCATCCGGTCAAGAGGGCACCGTCACCGTTTACTTTTTAACCACCAACGATCCTTATGAGAAGGTTAAGGGTTATTACCAGGGGATCGTCCCGGCTGACTGGAAAACCATAAGCAGCGCTGAAACCACAGGAGAAGATGGCAAAAAAACATTCGTAGTTTACGCCCAGTCCCCTTCCGAGGATATCTGGGTTGATTTCATCATTGCCATGTCTGAGGAAAACGTGGTTTCCATAAACCACTCAGTGGGCAACAGCGGGGGAGCACCCACCACTGGTGCACCAGAAACCGGGAAGGTGAAACCTTACCCGGGTGCGGAAGTCCTGGATACCAGTGAGTGGAGTGGAGTCGGGCCCAATGGTCAGGAGGCCAATTGGACTGTGATCAGGCTTTCAACCACGGATTCATATGAGAAAGTCAAGGCTTATTATCAGGTAAACACTCCTCCGGAGTTCAGCAAGGTTTTTGACCATGAGGAAACTGACGAGGACGGGGCGAGGACCTACGTGATGATGCTACAGTCTCCATCTCAGGCTCAGTTCTATGCGATATACATCGCCGAAAACCTGGACGAAAAAACCGTGGAAATTTCTCATAATTACGGGACAAAGTAGCCTGGAATTCCAAAACTCAAAAGGGCCAGCTTAAGCTGGCCCTTTTGAGTTTATTTGCATTCCAATCAACTATTTTACTGGTTGAACGCGAGCTCCACCGAGATAAGCAGCTTTTACGCGCTCGTCCTCTCTAAGTTGAGCGGCGGGACCATGAATGGCTATTTTTCCTGTTTCCAGGATGTAGCCATACCGGGCCACACCCAGAGCTTTGCGGGCGTTTTGCTCCACAAGGAGTATGGAAACCCCTTCCTCCTCGTGGATCTGCTTGATCACCCGGAAGATTTCCTGCACCAAAATAGGAGCTAAACCCAAAGAGGGCTCATCCAGAAGCAGGATTTTGGGCTTAGAAATCAGTCCCCGACCGATTGCAAGCATCTGCTGCTCTCCACCGGATAAGGTTCCTGCGAGCTGTTTGCGCCTTTGTTTCAATATGGGAAAGAGGTGAAAGATCCATTCCTTGGTTCTTTGCATCTCCTCAGGATTGACCTGGTTCCTTATGCCCCAGGCCCCTAAGTTCAAGTTTTCCTCCACGGTGAGGGTGGCGAAGACCTTTCTTCCTTCAGGAACATGAGCTATTCCAATGCTAGCCAGCTGATGGGGAGGGAACTTGCTTAAATCCTCCCCCTTGAGCTTAATCGTTCCGCTTTTTACGTGCACCAGGCGGGAAATGGCTTTAAGCAAGGTGGTTTTCCCGGCACCGTTGGCTCCCAAGACAGCTACAATATCCCCTTCCTGCATCTCCAGGGAAATGCCCTTTAAGGCCTCCACAGCACCGTAGTTCACTACGAGGTTTTCCACGGAAAGGAGCGTGCCCATTTCACTCCTCCTTCCCCAAGTAAGCTTCAATCACCCGGGGGTTGTTGTAAATTTCAGAGGGCAGGCCTTCTGCAATTTTGGAGCCCATGTCCATCACTGTCACCCAATCAGAGATGCCCATTACCACATTCATGTCATGTTCGATCAGGAGGATAGTAAATCCTTCGGCAACCAAACTCTTGAGAAAATCCATGAGTTCCTCAGTTTCCTTATCGTTTAAACCGGAAGAGGGCTCATCCAGAACAAGGAGCTTGGGACTGGTGGCCAGGGCCCTAGCAATTTCCAAGAGCCTCTGCTTGCCATAAGGCAGGTTTTTTGCCAGCTCATTCCGGTACTCCCAGAGGCCTACCTGGTTTAAACGATAAGAGGCGATCTCCAGGATCCTGCGTTCCTCCTTTCTCTGAGCGGGGAAGCGGAAAATAGAGGACCAAGTTCCGCTTTTAGCATGGCAGTGTGGGCCAGACATCACGTTCTCGATGCAGGTCAGGGAGGGGAAAAGGCGGATGTTCTGGAAGGTACGGGCAATTCCTTTGGCGATGATGGTATGCGGCTTAAGCCCAGTGATATCCTTGCCCATGAAGATAACCCGGCCGGTTGTGGGACGATAAATTCCCGTAATCACATTGAAAAGGGTGGTCTTGCCGGCACCGTTGGGTCCAATTAAGGAGGTAATCTTTCCCTCCTTGATCTGCAGGTTAAAATGGTTCACAGCTACAAGGCCCCCAAATTGCATAGAAACGTCCTGGGTTTCAAGCACGATACCGTTTTGGCCCTTTTCTGCCGTTTCCTGTTTTAAGGCCGTGCTTGTACCGGGATTTCCTCCACCCGATGCCAGCAGGGCCTCTTTTGGTATTTTCTTTAAGAACTCATTTTCATCCTTGGGCAAACCAGAGATGCCCAAGCCCCGGAAGCCCACGCCCTCCCTTCTTCTGGGCCAGATTCCTCCGGGACGGAAGATCATCATAACCACTAAGGCTGCTCCAAAGAAGAGGAGTTTATAGCTGGCGAACTGCCGAAAGACCTCGGGGAAAATGACTATGGCCGCTGCTCCTAACATGTTTCCAGGAATGGAACCTAATCCGCCCAAAAGCACGATGCAAAAGAGCAGACAAGACTCCATGAAAGTGAAGTTATCAGGAGAAATCACCATCATTTTGGAGGCGTAAATGTTTCCTGCAACCCCGGCCAAAGCAGCTCCCAAGACAAAGGCTAAAAGTTTGTAAGAACGCACATCGATTCCATTGGCCTCAGCAGCAATTTCGTCCTCCCGGATGAAATTCCAAGCTCGTCCTATTCTGGACTTTTGCAGGTTTAAAAGGCCCACGATCACCAGCCCGATGATTACCCAGATGTAGTAATAAAACTGGGTTGAAGTGTGAATGGAAAAAAGGCCCAGGCTAGGGTTTCCAATTCCAGTAATCCCGTTGGGACCATGGGTCAGGCCAAAAGGATCGTTCTGGGCAGTGATGCGCACAATTTCTCCGATACCGATGGTCACGATGCAGAGATAGTCCCCTCTCAAGTGGATAATGGGCGAGGTAACTAGGTAGGCAAAGCCACCTGCAACAATGGCGCTGATGGGGAGTAAAGCAATGATGGGAACATGCAACTTTTCATAAAGAATCCCGGTAGTATAGGCACCAATTGCGTAAAAAGCAGCATGCCCCAGGTCGAAGAGGCCTACCTCACCCAACACTATGTTCAAACTCAATCCTAAAAGAACATAAATGCCTACGAAGAAACCGACATCAATCCAGTAGTTGCTCACAAAAGGGAAAAATGGGTAAGCGATTAAGAAGAGTATGACCAGTGCCAGGAGAACAAATTGAGTCGGGGCAATCTTCGTGGAAGTTTTCTTCGTTTTTTGGGAATTCAATATCCTTTGAGTTACTTTTCGGGTTACGTCAACCATAGGTCAAACTTTCTCCGCAACCTTTTCGCCGATCAACCCTGTGGGCCTAACGATCAGGATGCCAATCAACACCAAGAAAACAAAAACACTCTTCCATGCTCCCGAGACGAACCCCTCGAAGAGGGACTCCATAACACCCAGGAGCAGACCGCCAATCATGGCTCCGGGAATATTTCCGATTCCTCCCAGAATCGTGGCAGTAAAGGCTTTCAGACCATAGGTCCACCCCAAGTTGAAGATGATGCGTCCGTAGTTTAGCCCAGCGAATACTCCAGCCATGGCTCCAAGAGCTGGCCCTACGAAAAATACGAAAAGGATAATTTTGTTGAAATCGATTCCCATCAGGGTAGCTGTCTCCCTGTCCAAGGCTGTGGCACGAACTGCTGCACCGAAAAGGGTTTTCTCTACCAACCAATAAATGAAAGCCATCAGAACCAAGGAAACCAGAAGAGTGACTAATTTTACTAAGGTGACCTTGATGTCCCCAAAGGAGAGAATCGAAGAAGGAATAGCGTTCTGAGGATAAGCTTGAAAACGAGGGCCCCAAACAGCCATGATTCCATTAGAGATGAAGATGGACATTCCTAAGGCGGAGACCACGAGGGGAAGGCGACCTGCTTTATAAACGGGGCGGTAAGCGATGCGCTCCATTACCAGACCAGCAATTCCAATACCGATCATTGCTGCAGTGATTGCCACCGCTACACCGCCCCATACACCTAAAACTTGAGTTATCCAGCCCGCACCGATTACGAGGACTGTGTATCCCAAGTAACTGCCAAGCGCAAAGAGGTCGCCATGTGCGAAGTTGATCAGTTTCATAACTCCGTAAACCATGGAATAACCCATGGCTACAAGAGCGTAAAAAGAACCTATGGTGAGGCCATTGATGAACTGTTCAAGGAATAAGCGCATGCGCGGGCCTTCCTCTTTCAGCCTTTATTTGGGGTAGAAGAGCTCTAATTTGCCCTGATCATTGTAGATATAAGCGTAGTAAGGAATGTTCTTGCGATCTCCGCGATCAGTGAACATCAAAGGCCCGGTAATTCCCTTGGCGTCGGTCATGGTCCGCATAGCATTGGCTACAGCGTCAGGATCAGTGCTTCCAGCTTTGGAAATTGCAGCGGCTAAAGCGTTCAAGGCATCAGCAGCATACACCGCCCAGATGGAGCCCGGAAGCTCATTGTATTTGGCCTTGTAAGCGTTCATAAACTCCAGGGCCTCTGGAGAAGTGAGGAATTGGGGCATGGGCTCGTTTAGCATGTAGGATCCCTTGATAGCGTCCACACCGGCAATTTTCTCAAACTCAGGGGTAGGAACAGAGTTGTTGCCCACAAAGGTGCAGGTTACCCCAGCCTGACGTGCCTGCTTGATCAAGAGAGCTGCTTCCGCATAGTATCCAGTGTAGAACCACACGTCGGGATTGATTTCCTTGATCTGGCTAACTGCGGCGGAGTAGTCGCTCTCGTGGGGAGTAATAGCATCGTAATAGACGAGCTCAGCTTCTCCCTTGTCGATATACGGCTGGAGGAATTTCTTGGCGTCCTCAGCCACGCCTTTTCCGTAGTCTTGGTTATCGTGCATGATGGCAATGCGTTTAGCGTGAAGGACCTCCACCGCAAATTTGGCGAAGAATTCAGACTGCGTGTCATCTCGTCCGCAGGTGCGGAAGAAATACGGCCGTTGCTTATCCATAGTCAATTTAACCGCCGTACAGCCATAGCCTACTGAGATCACCTTATTGGCATCATAAAGGTCTGCGGCAGGAGCAGTAACGGAAGAACCATAAGAAGCGATTACCTCTTTCAAGCCCTGGGAAATCAGCTTCTGAGCGGCTAAAGCGCTATCCTTAGGGTTAGAGCCGTCATCGGCGACAACGATTTCAACCTTTTTCCCTAAGATGCCGCCCTTCTGGTTGATGAGATCGGCAGCAATCGAGACGCACTGCTTGGCCCACTGCCCTTCAGCAGCGAAGTCTCCAGTTAACGGTGCCTGAAGTCCAATTTTGATCGTTTCGGTAGGCGAGGGTGAAGGTGAAGCAGAGGGGGATGCACTGGTGGTAGCACTGGGGGTGGGGGTGCTCGGTTGCGCACACCCGGTCACAAGAAAAGCCAGCGTTAGAACGCTGATTAACACCAAAACAATAGTTTTTTTCATACCCTTCCTCCATTTACCTCCTTTTTAGGTTACTTTCAGAGCACACCTCACAAATTTTTGCTGCCTTTTCTCCCCTCCCTTCAAAAAATATTTGAAGACAAAAGTAGTTTACCACTTTTTGCAAGAGGCTCTTTAAAGCGTTCACCTCAGAATAAATCCCTGGCGCAGAGGATCACGAGGATCAATACACCACTCGCAGGTTCCCACAATGTGTGCGCTTCCTTTTACCTCCGGTATTACAGCCTCATAAGGTCCAAACACCGTTGTGGATATAACTTTTCCCGTAAAGGTGGTTCCGATGATGCTCTCTACAGTGAAGGGCTGATTTGAGGATAATTCCCCTTTAAAATAGTGAATTGCGGCGCGGGCGCTGACCCCTGTGCCAGTCGGAGAGCGGTCAACCTCGCCTTCGGCGAAAATGCACACGTTTCGGGAATGATGTCCTCTTTCTCTGGCCTTTCCCACAAAAATTGTCCCATAAAGAAAGCCCAAATCCCTTTCAAAAGGGTGAGAGATGGGCACAGAATCCATGACCGCATGCTTTATGCGCATACCTTTATCGATCAGCTGGCGGAAATCCTCCGGACCCAACCCGATCCCGATTTCCTCAGCATTCACGAAGGCGTAAAAGGCTCCTCCGAAAGCCACATCGTATTTCACTTTACCAATTCCCGGGACCTCCACGACCCGATCCCTCAAATAGAGGAAGGAGGGAACATTCTGGAAGGAAACTTCTTTAATTCTGCCTGCCTCCCTGTGTGCCACTGCGGTCACCAGACCAGCCGGTGTGTCCATTTTGATCACCGGATTATCCCCTTCTTTTTCGATTATCCCGGTCTCGAGGAGGACGGTGGCCAAGGCGATCACCCCGTGTCCGCACATTGTGCTGTAACCTTCGTTATGCAAGAAAATCACCCCTACATCGCTTTCCCGGCTCACGGGTTCCGTGATAATTGCGCCGTACATGTCGGCGTGTCCCCGAGGTTCCCACATCAAGGCAGTGCGCAGAAAATCCAGGTTCTCTTTGAGATATCGCCTCTTTTCCAGGATGGTCTTTCCCGGAATAGGGGGATAACCCTCGACTATGACTCTTAGGGGTTCCCCGGCTGCGTGAGCGTCTATGGTCTTGATCTTCATCCAGTCCTTCGGCGGTTTCCAGGTGATCTCCAAGTTTCTCCCTCCTAATCTAATTTTGTTCCCAGTCCAACCTTTAGTGCTCTCCAGTATATCTCCTGGGCCACAACGGCATCCTGCACCGCCAGGCCTACCGATTTGAAGAGGGTTATCTCCTCCTCGCTCTTTCTTCCGGGAATCTCTCCCGCAATCACCGCCCCAATTTCTCCGGCGACGGAGTCCCAGGTAATTGCTCCTTCGGAGACGGGGATAATTAAATCGCCTGCCTCTTCCTTGGCAGCGTCCAGGCTGTCAACGAAGATCTGGCTTCTTTTAATGGTTTCTGTATCCAGCTCCCTGAAATCTGGTTTGTAAGAACCAATGGCCGTGATATGCGTCCCCGGTCTTACCCACCTTCCATCGAAAAGTGGAGTGCGAGAATTAGTGGCGGTGATTACGATCTCCGACTGCTCCAGGGCTAATTTTTTATCCCCGGTGAGAATGAGCTCAATACCTAATTTTTCTTTCATTTTTTCAAGGAAGGGTCGCTCGCGAGGATCATTGTTCGTGATGATAAAAGCCTTTTTAATGAGGCGAACGGTGCAAACGGCCTCAAGCTGAGTCTCCCCCTGGGCTCCCACACCAAAAAGGGTAACTGTCTTGGCATCCTCCCGGGCCAGATATTTGGCTGCTACCCCTCCTGCAGCTCCAGTCCTTAAAGCGGTTAAGGCCGCACCATCGATGATAGCGAGAGGCTTTCCCTTTTCCGGGTCATAAAGAATAACCAGACCCTGAATGGCGGGGAGGCTGAAAAGTACGGGGTTCTGAGGATAGACTGTGATCACTTTGACCGCCATAGAGGAGGAATCGCTTTCGACTAAAACTGGCATAGTGAGGAGAGCACCGTCGTTGATTCCAGTATTCAGGACCGTCCTTTGAGGCATCAACACCTTGCCTTGATAAAGTGAGAGAAACCCATCCTCCACTGCCTTGATGGCCTCTGTCATCGTCAGAATCTGAGAAATTTCTTGCCCCTTTATAAAGAGCAGCATATCTCTGATTTAAAATTTAAAATTTTTTAAAAAATACTGCAAGATCAAACAAATGTAAAGTAGCTAATTGCACTGTGTAATTCTCTGTCCTCTCGAAACTTTAACCTTTAACGAAAAATCCCTGTCCTTTTGAGACCATTGTGGCGGTTTTTAAGTCAGGTCAACGCCTAAAATTCCAGTATTTTTGGGCTTTAAATCCAAAGTTCCCGAATTTGATATAAGAAGCAAAAGCCTTTTATAAATGGAACAATAGAAAGATAATTATTGAAACGACAAAAAGGCGCTTAAGTGGTTCCGGAATAGTAGACAGTTCTAAGCTTGTCGGCTTGAACTACAATGAATCCTAAGAACATCAAGACGCATCCAATAAGCTCGTGTAGACTTAAACTCTCCTTCAGAATTATCAAGCCGAATATGACGGCAAAAACTGCCTCTAAACTCATAATGATCGCAGCATGACTTGGTAAAGTGAATCTCTGCGCCGTAACTTGCAAGGAATAGCCAATTCCTACTACAAAAAGTCCGGAATATAAGAGGGGAATTAGAACTACATTGATAGTTTCCCATTGTGACTTCTCAGACAAAGCTGGAATTAAGCTTAATATTCCACAGGAGACGAAAGTCATAAAAGAAAATCCTAAGGAGCTGCATCCTGGAGAGAATTTGCCTACCAAAATTATATAAATAGCGTACATAATCGAGCAGAGGACCATAAGAATATCACCTTGGTTCAAAGATCCTCCTTGCCAAGGACTGAGGAAAAACAAGCCTGAAAGTGCAAGTAGGGCCCCTATAATATTGAAGAAATTGATCTTACGTCCGAGAAAAATACTAATTAGAGGAACAAGGACCACATATAATGCGGAAATGAAGGCAGCCCTTCCCGCATCGGTCCATTTTAATCCTATTTGCTGCAAATTTGTCCCTATAAAGAGACAAAAACCGGTAATCGTTCCTGCATACAGCTCCTTCAGTCGTAAGTGCTGCTTTACCCCTCCCATTAAAACAATGGGTAGCAAGAAAATTGCCCCGATCAAAAAGCGCAAGCCGTTGAAGGTAAAAGGAGGACCCTCCAGACTTCCGATTCTTCTGGCTACAAAGCCCATTCCCCAGATCATTGCTGCCAGTAATAGCAGGAAATCGCCCAGCAGGCCTTTAAAATGGTGCCACCTAGTTTTTGCTAATCGTGGAGTTCCTGTCTCAGAACTATTCCATATTTTCTCCCTCAAAGCGCACATTGTCTCTAAATGTCTTTTCCTCTCATAGCGTTCAAGCCCAAAGATGAAGGTTCCTAAATTTTTCCATATAGAGATTTAAATTAATCTAATTGGAAACCGGATGGGAAAGGATCGCCTTCAGTCAAAACCAAGAATTGAAAAGAAGAAAGATAAACCTCTCCTTGAATCTCGGGGACTATTGCCTCATAGGGACCTACCTGCTCTTTACCAACAATTTTCGCCAGGAATTCAGTATTTAAAATACTGCGATAGCGGTATTCCTCACCAAGGCCCAATTTCCCTTTAGCAAATAAGGTAGCAACCTTAGCGCTCGTACCGGTACCACAAGGAGAACGGTCTACTTGCCCTCGGCCAAAAATCACCACGTTAATGGGAGGATTACGGTCTTCATCATATATTTCTACAAGATCAACGTGAACTTCACTTTGAAGGAGAGGATGTACAAAACTAAATTTTTTATTGATTTCCTCTCGCAATTTGGTTCCCAATTCTACAAGTCGAGGAAGATTCCTGATCTCTAAAGAAATCGAAAGGTCTTTAGCACGGACCAGGGCGAAAAGATTTCCCCCCCAAGAGATATCGACGGGAATTTGGCGCCCAGTACATTCCACTGTGAGGCTATCAACGAAAAAAGAGGGGACGTTTTGCAGAGCAATGGAAAAGCCCTTGCTCTTTTCCTGAAGCCTTGCTCGGATCAACCCGGAAGGAGCTTCCAGAATCATCTCGTTTTTGGGAAAACCCATGGCAAAGAGAGTAGCTGCAACCCCCATTGATCCATGCACGCACATGCGCAGAGTAGCTTCGTTCTCCAAAAAGAAAACCCCGAAATCAGCATCAGAATGAGTGGGATCTACAAGGAGGGCGCCGAACATATCGCGATGTCCACGTGGTTCAGAAAGCACCACACGTCGAAAATTATCGCAGTTCTTTTCAAACCAAAGCCTCTTCTCCTCCATGGTCTTGCCCGGAATTCGCCAAGGGCAACGCAAGATAACCCGGGTGGGCTCTCCCGCTGTATGAGAATCAATAACCGGAACTACTAGATGTCGGCTATCCACTTTTATCCTTTATGAGTTTTTCTACCGGGGTATACTCAAAATTGTATCCAAAATAATGAGGCCCAAAAGTTTGGATTCCTTTAGGACTCCGCATTCGTGAATGAGCCGGAATCAGAACAACCGTTCCCCTATATCCATATTTCACAATGTCCGTACGGATCGGTTCCCCAGTTACCGGGTCAAGGATGCAAATTAAATCAGGCGGGAGACAGAGAATCCTACCATCGAGAGTGAAGGTCAGCCATTCATTCTGGAAATCAATCTCTGCTTTTCGTCCAGCGTAGGAGTCTGTACCTTCCATCCTGATGCGCCCAAGAGAAAAACCCCTAGTTTTTTCCGCTCCAAACTGGCGATTGATATCTACAATTTTCCCTTGGAAGACGGCAAATCCTCCTGTAATCTCTACCACCTTTTGAATGGGGTCGAGATGTTTTCGCCTTGCTTCAAAAACCGCCTTCCCTAAATTCCAGGCCATAGAAATCGAATCAAGTATGGCTGTCTGCTTCAGTTGTTTGCCAGTCATGGGATATCCGGCGATCCAAGTGATTCCACCGTAAGCCATAGCTGCGTTTCTTACCAAAGTTTCTGCCATTAAAGCTTCTTCCGCATCCACAATAGTGACATGTCCTTTTTCATTGGCAGCGGCAATGGGGGAGGGAGAGACACCGTTGATATAAAAGGAGGTCATCTGCAATTCAGGAAAAGCTCTTCCCATACCATCCGCATCAATTACGGGAATTCCCACAGCTCCAGCCACGGCCATGGGAACAGGAGTATTTACTCCTCCTGCTTCGGGGGGAATCACTGCTTCTACAGGTCGACCTAGGTATGAGGATAATTTTTCGTAACACCAAAACAATTCCTGACCATTGGGAGGTTTTTCTGTCAGGACTAATGCTGCACCTAAACAGCCAGCGATTGTAGCCAAGCTATCATCAGGCATGTCTTTGGCTTTCACCATGATGATTTCTTTACCTTCTTTCAGAACATTCCAGGCCCAAAGGTAGCCAATTTCTGGATCTCCGCCGCCTCCGGTAGCTAAAATCGACGCACCCAATGTGATTTCAGATATGGCCTGAAGATCGATACGTTCGTAATCTTTAACGCCCCATTTATCCAAGATTTGATAGACATTCATGCGCTGCTCCTTCCAACTTATATCAGGTTCCGAGGAGTGTGAGTAAGAAGCTCTGCACCTTCCCGCGTGATCAAAACCATGTCCTCTATGCGAGCCGCACCTATCCCGGGAAGATAAATTCCAGGCTCAATTGTAAGTACCATGCCTTCCTCAAGGCGAGTGGAGTTGCCTTTATCTATAATCGGGAGTTCGTGTATTTCCAAGCCTAACCCATGTCCAGTCAGGTGAGGAAAATATGGACCGTATCCACTTTCCTCGATGTAGGACCTGGCTACTCGGTCAACATATTGAGCTTCTACGCCAGGGCGAATAGCCTGGATAGCCTTGTCATGCGCTTCGAGGGCGACTTGAAAAAGCTTTTTCTGCTCTTTAGAAAGACCCCCCAAAGCAAACGTGCGAGTCATATCAGAGCAGTAACCTTTAAATACAGCTCCCATATCAAAGACTATTAACTCACCCTGGCACAATTTTTTTTCTGTTGCCACTCTTTGTGGGAGCCAGGCACGGTCACCGGACATGAGGAAGGGCTCAAAGGACTCATCCTCGCCCCCTTTTTGAGCGATAATCATTTTTGCTAGGCCGACAAGTTCAAGCTCGCTTTTCCCCTCTTCCGCACGCTCGAGAACGTACTGCATAGCTTCGTCAGCAATCTTCGCTGACCTTCTCAATCGTTCTATTTCCTCTTTGTCCTTAATTGCTCTCATACGGAGCAGGGTCTCATCAATTGAAAGCAGCTCAACGTTAGGGAGAAGATCTTTGAGGAATTTAGCCTGAACATAAAGAAGGGAGGAATCCACGGCCAGAGTTTTGACTTTGGCGGGACTCAGAATTTCCCTGAGAGCGTCAAGATATGAAGGAGTATCCTCAGGAAAGGGAATCGTATTTATATAGGGGCATTCTTTCTTTGCCCTCTCCAAATCAAGACGAGCTACAAGAAAGAGGGCTTGCCCTGCTTGAGGAATAACTAATATAGCTGTAGCAGATCGGTTCAAACGAAAATCGGTAAGAAAACGCAGGTTCCCTCTATTTGTAATTACTGCCGCATCCCATCCTTTTTTGTCCATTTCCTCATAGAGAAGATTTAGCCTGCGAGAAAGATCCGGTGGTTCGCTTTTATTCATGAAAATAAACTCCTGATTTCTGTTTCCATTTCTGGATTAACGAGATAAATCTTCTTGGGTACTCGTGATTCCACACTTGAGTCGGCCTGACTGGCAAGCTCCAGTAAAACCATCTCTTCCAAAAGTTTTTTCAAAATACTTTCGAGCTTTTCCATATTTATGTTGCTTTGCTCAGCTAAGGCTTTTTTCTCAATGTAGGGATTTTCCAAGACGATGAAGATCACCTTGCGGTAATCCTGATCCGCCATTAATTTTTCAATTTGTTCCCTCATTTCTTCCCCTCCTTTCTAAAGATCAGCACATAGCTTTTCTACTGGTTGATACTCCAAATCATAGCCAAAATGCCGAGGTCCAAAGATCTGAATACCCTTTTCGGTCCTCATCCTCTCGTGAGCTGGAATGAGGATAATTGTGCCCCTATACCCATATTTCATAATATCGGTGCGGATAGGTTCACCTGTCTCTGGATCCAGAATAGCAATTAAATCGGGGGGCATGCATCGGACGCGGCCGTCTACAAGCAAATTAAGCCACTCATTCTGAAAGTCCAGGGTGGCAGTGCTTCCTTTATACTCTTCGATGCCCTCCATAATCACCTTTCCTAAGGTGAAACCTTTAGTAGTTTCCCCCCCGAATTCTCGGCGGATATCAACGATTTTTCCCTTGAAAACACTAAATACCCTCACATTTCTTTTTTCCTTTAAACTCTTCATTACCTGAGTCACAGGATCAAGGTGCTTATTGCGAGCCTCCCACACAGCCTTACCCACAGCCCAAGCGATGCTTTGCGAATAAAGTATGGAGGTCTCTTTTACTTGCTTTCCACGCATGGGATAAGTAGCGATCCAAGATATTCCTCCGTAGGCCATGGCTACCCTTCGACAAATTGTTTCCGAGAGGAGGTCATCATCCCCGGTATCAATAACAGTGATGTTTCCACGGTCGTCTGCGGAAACAGTCGGAGAGGCATGCACTCCATGAGTTACCCACGAAGTCATCTGCAGCTCGGGGAAGGCCCGGTTCATTCCATCCACATCAATTACAGGGACTCCTAACTCTCCAGCAGCAGCATAGGCCACAGGAGAATTTACTCCACCGCATTCAATCGGGATCGTGGCCTGGAGTTTTCCTCCTAAATATTTCTCAAGCTTGTCAATAGCTTTGTTCAGCACATTCTCGTTAGGTGGTTTCTCAGTTAGAACCAGGGCTGCCCCTAAACAAGCCATGCTCGCCACTAGTACATCGTCTGGCACTTTCATCGGATCCACCATCACGATAGGCTTTCCCTCATTTAATACCTTATATGTCCAAAGGAGGCCAATTTCTGGATCTCCACCACCTCCCGTGGCCAGGATAGAAGCACCGAGTGTAATTTCTTTAATCGCTTGATGATCGATAACCTGAAAATCTTCTTCTTTAAGCTTCCATTGCTTTATTACATCCCAAACTGACATTTATTTCACCCCCTCAAAGATTTTTCCTTTGACCCTAACGCGAATCTTCTCACGTTTTCCCGGCATGTAAGTGAACGGAATCTCCTCAACATCAATGACTTCTACCGTGGAACGGATTGCGCCGGAAAGAGTAGCATTTTCTGTGGCTTGCTCTATTGTACGGGCAATGGCTTTATCTCGATCTTCTTTTTCCAGATCAGAGACCATCTCCGCATATGCACCGATCTCTGCAATAGTAGTGCCAATCGCCCCTGCCACTTCAAAATGCTGGGGTAAAATCGCCTCGCTGATTCCATGAAGTTCCTTAGTGGGAACAACCAAAGCTCCACCGCCCACGAAAATTGCAGGAACTGCATCAGCGGTGGTTTTCATCTTATCTATGGCAGCCTCTAAAGTATCTTTAATTAAAGCATCTGCATCTTTCACGGTTTCCGGTTTTAATTCCTGGATCTTCTTCATGTCTAATACATAATTAGTGTCAAATACATCCAGTTTTTCTTTAAGTCTACCTGTGGCAACAGCAATATCATGGACTGTCAATAGTGGTCCACCAAAGGCTTTAGCTAAGCGTACTAAGTTGTACCCGACGCTCTCAGGCCCTAAAGCAACAACTTGGCCATCTTTTTGTTTAACGATAGTTCCTCCGCCCAGGGCAATGGATAATAGATCGGGACAGCGGATATTGGTCTTAACTCCCCCGATATTTACGGTGATGGAAGATTCTCGAGGGAAACCTTTAACAATATAGCCCACATCAGTCGAGGTCCCACCGATATCCACTACAACTCCATTCTCAATACCTGAGAGAAAAACAGCACCCCGCACACTGGCCGCAGGACCTGAAGCCATAGTAAATATGGGATAATCGATGGCATAATCCGCCGACATTACAGTTCCATCATTCTGCACGATGAATAATTGGGCCTTAATACCTCTATCCTTTACCGCTTTCTTGAGGGAGTTCACTGCTTGACGCATAACATTGATTACTGAAGCATTCAAAATTGTGGAATTTTCCCTCTCTAAGAGCGAAATAGAAGCAATGCGATTGGAAAGAGTTATGTGCACATCTGGCCCTAGCTCCTCCCTGATGATTTCTGCTGCTCGATCTTCATGCTTGCTGATAATGGGAGAGAAGACCCCAGTAATAGCGACTGCGTCTACTTTACCGCGTATTTGTCTGCACGCTTCATGAATTGCTTGTTCATCTAAAGGAGCGATGTCTCTTCCGTCATATTCCGAACCTCCACGAATGATAAAGACGTTTTTAAAGCCACCGAGAGCCTCGATCAAATCCTGGGGCCATCCGGTCAAGGGTGGAATTGCCGTGGTTGCTGGCGCTCCTAAGCGAAATATGGCTACTTTATTCAGATTGCGGCGCTCAATGATGGCGTTAGTAGTGTGGGTTGTTCCTAAGGACACCATTTCAATTGAGTCCTTATCAACTTTGGTGGTCTCTAAAAGTTGGTCAAGAGCAGCAACGATACCGGAGGTTACATCGCTCGTAGTAAGGGCTTTAACTTTGGCTAAAACCTTTGTACCTGCCACAAGGACACCGTCGGTAAAAGTTCCACCAACGTCGAAACCAATGCGCGTTTGATTAGGTTTATCATTTCTTTTCATATTATTCTCCTTCTATTTTTTCCAGAGATCTCCCAAGCCGTATTGATCGGCAATTTTCCAGTCTTCAATTTCTTTAAGCGGGGGCGACTCGTAACCATACTTCTTACTATGGCCCCAAGCGAACCGGTCGCGGATCTCCACGAGGAACTCGGCATACTTCAAGGGAGCCAGGACAGCATCAATTACTGGAACATTGAGCAATTGTTCCAATTCCTGGTAAAAACCAAATTGAATAGTGCAACCCAAAATAATGACCTCAGCACGATCCTTCTCCACTGCTTCCCTGGCTGCAGCGATCAGCCTATTGGCAGTTTCCTGGGGATCTCTGTGGAAGTCCAATACGCCGAGGTCAACTGACTTAAAAGAGGCCAGACGATCTTTAAAACCGTACTTGACCACATTCTCATGCATAGCCGGGATCCACTTGTTCCTGCCCACAATAATAGAAAAGGTATGTCCTAAAGTGCTGGCAATATGCATAGAAGCCTCAGCGGGTGCAGTTACTACCATCCGCTCGGTGATCTCGCGAGCTTCTCTAAGCCCGGGGTCATAGAAACAGCCAATGATAGCTGCATCGAAGCCCTCTTTCTCTTTCTCTCGAATTAGATGCAAGGTATCCAAAAGGACCAGAGCCTCATAATAATGAAATTCCAGGTGCTGAGGGCCTTTTTTTAAGGAAAGAACGCTCAAATCGGTCTGAGGATCCTTGAACGGAGTAAGATATTCCTTGAATATAGAGTCAAAAAAATCTGAACCTATTGGGTTTATGTATACAATCCGTCGCACCATATCTTTTTTCCTCCTTCTGGTATGAATTTTGTGCTACACAATATATGCAAATGGGAGTAACCCATTGAAAACAAAAGAGGCAAAACAGGAAGGCTTCTTTTCACCTGGGTCCTTGAGCCCTCACAGGAGTGTTTCCCCTGCCTCCCAGAACCACGATAAGCTGGTTGGGCCTTTAAGCCCTTGTGACCCCGGAGGATTGGTCGGGAGGCTTCCCCTTTCATTGCCGGAAAAATATAACAGGGAGTTCGCTCATGGATCAATTGTTTGCGGGAACCGATATCGCTAAGGGATCCTTTATGGCCTGCACTCTCAACGAGAAGCAGGGGAAATTCTTTGAGTTCACCACCTTCCGGAAAATCACCCTTTTGCTCTTCTTCCAGGAGAAGTTGCCGGAGGTGGAGGATGTGAGGAGGTTTGGGAATCGCAGGAAGCTCATCGCTTATGCCGGGCTGGATCCTTCCTTCCATCAATCGGAAAAGTTTAAAGGGAAGAGCAAAATTTCCAAGAGGGAAAACAGGCATGCGAGAAGGGCTATCTTTCTCATGGCCCAGAGTGTGGCCAGGGTTAATCATTTCTTCCGGGCCTATTTCCTGCGCCAAAAGGAAGAAGGGACCTCCTGCAAAAAGGTTCTCCTGGTTGTGGCCTGTAAGCTCATCCGGGCTATTTTTGCTCTGCTTACTTAAAGGTCTCATTTTCGTCCTGACCTAAATTTCCTGATAGTTGGCTCTTTTTTATTTCCAGAGATCTCCCAAGCCGTATTGATCGGCAATTTTCCAGTCTTCAATTTCTTTAAGCGGGGGCGACTCGTAACCATACTTCTTACTATGGCCCCAAGCGAACCGGTCGCGGATCTCCACGAGGAACTCGGCATACTTCAAGGGAGCCAGGACAGCATCAATTACTGGAACATTGAGCAATTGTTCCAATTCCTGGTAAAAACCAAATTGAATAGTGCAACCCAAAATAATGACCTCAGCACGATCCTTCTCCACTGCTTCCCTGGCTGCAGCGATCAGCCTATTGGCAGTTTCCTGGGGATCTCTGTGGAAGTCCAATACGCCGAGGTCAACTGACTTAAAAGAGGCCAGACGATCTTTAAAACCGTACTTGACCACATTCTCATGCATAGCCGGGATCCACTTGTTCCTGCCCACAATAATAGAAAAGGTATGTCCTAAAGTGCTGGCAATATGCATAGAAGCCTCAGCGGGTGCAGTTACTACCATCCGCTCGGTGATCTCGCGAGCTTCTCTAAGCCCGGGGTCATAGAAACAGCCAATGATAGCTGCATCGAAGCCCTCTTTCTCACCTTTTTTAATAGCATGAAGGATGTCTAACAAAAGCAGGGATTCATAATAGTGAAACTCCACGTGGTTTGGCCCGCGAGGAAATGACACGACCTTGATTTCACTATAATCAGACTTTGCTTTCTCTAAATATCCCTTTATGGGAGCGTCAAAATTCGGATTACCAAATGGATTAATCCATAATATTTTGCCCATTTTTTTCTCCCCTTTCTTTCAAGATTGTTTCCAAAAGTCCGCAAACTTAGCAGAAAATTGATGGCAACTCACAAAATGACCAGGTTCTACTTCCACCATTTCAGGAACAACCTCAGAACAGACCTTGGCTTTCTCGGGACAACGTGGATGAAATCCGCATCCTGGAGGAACATTCACCGGGCTGGGAATTTCTCCTGTTGAAGCGATTTTTCGAGGTTTTAATTCCTCTTCAGCGTCCGAGACTACAGGAATGGAGGCGAGAAGCATCCTTGTGTATGGATGGAGAGGCTTTTTGTAGAACTCTGTTGCACTGGCCAGCTCACAGATCTTTCCCAAGTACATTATTGCTACCCGGTTAGCCACATTGCGCATGAGGCTCAGATCATGGGTGATAAAAAGGTAGGTAAGGCCCATCTCTTTCTGAAGGTCCATGATCTTATTGATGATTTTAGCCTGAATAGAAACGTCCAAGGCAGAAGTAGGCTCATCCAAAACAATAAAAGAGGGCGCGGAGGCTAAAGCACGGGCAATTGCCACCATCTGTTTTTCTCCACCACCTATAGCTGGAGGGGATTTAAACATGTATTCAGGAGGCAATTCCACCTTTTGCAGTAGCTCAATCACTGTCTGTTCGATATCTTTACCCCTTATTTTCCGATGAAGTCTGAGGGGCAATTCCAAGATCTGCTTTATAGTTTGCCTGGGATTCAAGGAAGACCCTGGATCCTGAAAGACAATCTGCATATCCTTTTTGAGTGATTGAGGCCTTTTTGCGGCTTCAAAACTAATATCCATTCCTTTATAATAGATTTTCCCTGATGTTGGCCTGTACATTCCAATCACAGTGTATGCAGTGGTGCTTTTCCCAGAACCGGACTCGCCCACCAAGCCAAAGGTTTCTCCCTCATAAACACTGAGGTTTATGTCATCAACTGCTTTTAAAAAAACAGGTTGCCCCTGTTTCTTGCCAACCTTGAAATATTTTTTAAGGTGTTCAATTTTTAAGATTTCTTTGTTAGACATCCATTACCCCTTATAAAGAAAACATGCAACTTTGTGTCCGTCACCGACATCATAAAAACCTGGTTTCTGGACAGAACATTCGGGTAGCGCTTGAGGACAGCGAGGATGAAAACGACAACCTGTAGGCGGGTTCAGGTAATCAGGAATTCTTCCGGGAATACCCCGAGCAATTCCTCCTCCACTTAATTTAGGTATAGAGGATAACAAGCCTAAGGTATAAGGATGAAGGGGATTTCTGAATAACTCCTTGGATTTGGCTACCTCGACCATAGTGCCGGCGTACATCACGTAAATCCTATCCGTCATCTCTCGAGCTACTCCCAGGGAATGGGTGATCAAAATAATGGAGGTGCTCTTTTTTTCTACAAGCTCATTCAATAACCTTAAGATCTGATCTTGAATGGTTACATCCAGTGAAGTACCTGGTTCATCAGCGATAAGCAAATCTCGAGGGGTGGACACGGCCATGGAGATGCAAACTCTTTGGCGCATACCGCCACTGAGCTGGATAGGGTAATTGCCTAAAAGCCTTTCCTGGTCAGGAAGACGAGCCTCTTTTAAAGCACGGATCGCCGCTTGTTTTACGGTTTCTTTATGTGCTCTCCCCGAACTGAAAGCGACTTTAATCGCTTCCGACAATTGGTCGCCTATAGTAAAAACAGGATTGAGAGCTGCCGTAGGATCTTGAAAGATCATGGCTATACCCTGAGAACGAACTTTTTGCAATTCGCTACTATTCATTTTTAAGATATCCTGGCCTTTGAAGTGGATCTCGCCCTCAGGGATTTTGGAATCCTTCTCCGGCAAAATCCGGAGAATGGCTTTCATGGTAGTAGTTTTACCGCATCCGGTCTCTCCTACTAACCCTACTCTTTCTCCTTTATTAACATCAAAATAAACTCCATCCAAAACCTTAAGGTATCCACCGTAGACTTTGTACCAAACGTGTAAATTTTTTATCTGGAGCAATCCATTTTCAGTCATCGCTTAACCTGTCCTTGTTTCCAGCATATCTCTAATGCCGTCTCCTAAAAGGTTAAAGCCCAAAATGATAACGACAATGGCTAATGCCGGAAATACCGTCATCCACCAGAGATCAGGCATGTATCTTGCCCCATCAGACACCATCTGCCCTAAAGCTGGAGTAGGTGGCTGTTCTCCAAGGCCAACAAAGCTCAAAGAGGCACCTATCAAGATCACCCAGCCCACATCCAGGGCCATTTTGGTAAAAACAGGGGAAAGACAATTGGGCAAAATTTCTCTAAATATGATATGGAACCTACTAGCGCCGGTTAACTCCGCAGCGATTACGAAATATTCGTTCCTGATGGAGGAGGCCATGCCGTAGACTAACCTGGTATACCATGGCCACCACATCAGAGTTACTGCAATCATTGAGTTCATCAAATTGGGCTTTAAAACGGAAGCTATGGCCAAAGCCAGAATCAATGGCGGAACAGAGAGAAAAATATCTGTTATCCGCATGATCACAGTGTCAATCCAGGTATCACGATAAAAACCAGCCAAGAGACCCAGAAGGAGTCCGGGCGGAACCGATAAAAGCAATACTACTATGGCCATTACCAGAGCTCCCCGAAAAGCAAAAACGATTCTTGAGAAAATATCTCTTCCGAAGATATCTGTGCCAAATATGTATTTGCTGCTTGGTGGTTTACCTGCATTGTCGTAATCCACGAAAGGTCCTGCATGCTGTGGGTAAGGCGTAACCCAGGGTGCAAAAATGGCCATGAAGATTACCAATAGCACTATCACTAATCCCAAAACTGACAATTTATTCCGGGAGAACTTGTACCAGTATTTACCGATAGTTTCCCTCAATCGGTGAGATCTGACAAAAGCATTGTTGGGGGCGATTACTTGGTTCTCCATAATCAGGTTCCTTTTACTCCTCCTAATCTGATCCGAGGATCAAGATAAGCCACAATAATATCCACAATAATGTTAACCACCACGAAAACCAGCCCGTAAATCAAAATTACACCAGAAATGGAGTTCAAATCTTTTCTCAGCATGGTCATTATTCCATAACGCGAAAGCCCTGGCCAATTAAAGATCAACTCCACCAAAAAAGCGTTTCCCAAAGTCGAGGAGAAGTCCAAACCCATTACGGAAACAGTGGGAATCAAGGAAGGCTTCAGGAGATATTTGAACATTATTTTTCTTTCAGGAATGCCATAGCCCCTTTCAGCTAAAAGAAAATCCTTGTTCATATTTTCTACCATATTGGATCGAGTGATACGTGCCTCCTGAAAAGTCCCTCCTAATGCCAAGGCAACAGCGGGGAGGATCAAATGCTTGAAAGCGTCCCAAAAAGCCGTGAAGTTTCCGGTAATTAGGCTGTCCAGGGTCAAGAGGCCAGTTATTGTCGGTGGGGGAGTAACACCTGGGCTTATTCGCCCTATCACTGGCAAAACTGGCCAAAAATAACCAAAAAGCAGCATGAACAAAATAGCCACAACAAAAGCAGGAATAGACACCCCAAAATAAGAGACAAGCCTTATTAGGTTGTCCACCCAGGTATCTCGATATCTGGCAGCCAGAGTACCCAGAGTTATAGCAAAAATCACCATAAAGATTCCGGCATATATTGCCAGCTCCATAGTTGCGGGCAGGTATTCCTTAATATCATCTGCTACGGGCCGCTTAGTAGTCAGAGAAGTACCAAAATCACCCGTCAAAGCACTTTTGAGCCACTGAATGTATTGTTCTGGTAAAGGTTTGTCCAGATACATCTCTTTCCTTAACCTTTCCACAACCTCCTCAGGGGCCCTCGGCCCAAGTGCCATGCGAGCTGGATCTCCTGGAACCACTCTGGCGATTAAAAAAATAACGATGGATAACCCGAATAAAACGAAGATGGAGAGCAATATTCTTTTCAATACAAACGGACCTAACTTCATGGAAGCCTCCTATTTTAAAGCCGGGGGAGTAAACTCCCCCGGCTTCTCCATTAACTGTGCTATTCCTCTATTTACCTAACTTCTTTGCCAGCTCCTTCAGTTCCGGATCGAGGACCTGGCCTTTGTCCATAATTTGCACCCCGTCTAACCAAACGGAGGTGTTCAAACAGATGCCGTCAGAGTGTGAGGGAGCGGGAACACCTCCTGGAATCAGGATGGCTCCAATGTTTCCAATACCCCACTCAGTGGCTCCCCAGACTCTCTCATCCTCAAGAATATCGCCGGTCAGGCGAGCACCGGGGTTGAAGCCATAGCAGACATGGGCCAGCCGGAGCATCTGAGGATGGTTGAAGCTCTTGAGCCAGGCATCGTATTCCGTGGCTTCTTTCCCACCCTCAACTTTGATAATCTCTCCGTTCTTGACGTGAAGTGCTACAGGCTGCTTCAAAAGCCCAACTATAGGAGGAACCAGGGAACCATCAAAGACAATCACTCCATTTACGGTTTCCAGGGCAGGAGACCATCCAATTTGCCCGGCCATCATGTGAGAACCAGGGGTGTCAGCATATCCGAGCTCCATGATAGGCTTGCGGCCAGGGAAGTTATCAAACTCCACATCTTCTCCGGCAGGAGTGGTCATGCGCACATGTTTGGCGTTCAAAGTCATTTCGGTAATCTTCTTCTCGAACTTTTCCAGCGTGGGATAATCTACACGTCCGATGCAACGAACCATCATATCTACGTTCATCCCCACCAGGCAAAGATGGCGTAACTTTTTGTTCTCAGTCATGGCCACATCGTAGGGCGTGGAATAAAGGAGCCACTTGTTATTAAACTCTACCCAGGCGTCTGCTTTCAAAAGCGCAGCTGTTAAGGATTCTAAGGGAAGCATGGGATCCGCAGCTTTTCCTACACCCAAGGGGGAGGCAGTATAGATTACCATGGGTTTGGCGCCACAGGCGAAAGCTGCTCTGGCTGTTGCATCTATCACTCTCTTTTCGCTTTCTGTGTCGGCAGTAATGACAAAAGTTTCTCCCGGTTTTAGCTTAAAGAGTTCCTCGCACAGAATTTTAGCAGCTTTCCCTAATTCATACTCATAATAGTATTCGGACATCTGTTTACCTCCTTCTCTAAGGTCTTGTTAAGTTTTAGCCGATTATGGACCAACGAAAATCAGGGACCCACCTTCTTCTCAGGATACACTCTGAAATCTCTGAAGTAGAAGTCGTAACCCATTACTGGGTTATTCTTACCGCCACTCTTAACCGCTTCCCAAGCAGGGAAGTAAATGAAATCAGCTCTATAGGCCTGATTAGTGCACTGTTCAAAGAGGAAAATAGATGGGCAGAGGTCCACTATTTTCTCCTGAATAGCCTGATATTTCTGGAAACGTTCCTGGTCGTTGATAGTAGAAATAGCATCTTCAATCATCTTGTCGATTTCAGGATCCTGTAGCCATTCTCCTTGTTCCCACGTTCCGCATGATTTGGAGTGGTATCTGGACTCAAGCAAGGACCCAGCCTCTGCATAATGAGGGGCTACGAAAATCGTCACACCGTTTGGAGTAGTATCTACCTTGGAAAGGTTCTGAACAACTGTGGTCCAAGGGACTTTTACCACGTCTATCTTGATTCCTATCTTAGCAGCGTTAGCCTGGAGCATTAAGGCTACTTTTTCCTCATCAGGAACCTCAGCGATCCAGTGCAGCTCAAAGGGATACTGGTCCAGCTGTCCATAGTACTTTGATTGTTGGAGTTCTTGTTTGGCTTTGTCCAAATCCAATTTATACTGTGGGCAATTGGGATCCCATCCAGGAAGAACAGAAGCTACAGGTCCCTTGAGTACCTTGGAGCCGGGGAAAAGCTTCGCAATAGCATCGTAGTCTATGCAATAAGCCAGAGCCTTCCGGAAATGAATATCATCGGTAGGGGGTTTCTTGGTATTCATCATGACGTAGAAACAGCTTCCTTCATAAAGCCCAGCGATTTCCACACCGGGAAGTTTCTTGAGAGCGTCAAGGGCCTCAGCAGTTTGCCACTGGTCTGTGATCTCCAATTCACCACGCGACATCAGGGTCCTGACAGTGACCGCCTCGGTAGTGCCGATTTGCTTGAAGGAATCAGGAGCATTCGGATCAAACCCAGCCCAATAGTCCGGGAATTTAACCGCATAAATATACTCTTCAAGCTTGACTTCCTTGACCATGTAAGGACCGCTTCCCGCATCATGGGTAAGTAGCCAGTCTTTCCCATAATCACCGAAGTCCCCATATGGCCCATCTTTCTTGATATTAGCCATAACCTGATTCTTGTTCAAAATGTAAAGGCGGACCAGAGCGCTGAGGAAGGGACCGAAAGTTTTCTTGAGCGTAAACTGAACCTTATATGTATCTAAGGCCTTTACGTCCTGAACAGTAGTGGTGAACAGGTAGCCATAACCCTCTCCGATGGTCAGCATTCTCTGCATGCTGAACACCACGTCCTCAGCCGTAAGCTCATCACCATTGTGGAATTTAACCCCATGCCTCAGGTTGAAAGTGTAAGTTAATCCGTCATCGGAGATCTGCCAATCGGTAGCTAACCAAGGCTTTACCGTGCCATCCGGGTTGGGAAAAACCAGAGTATCGTAAAGGTTAGCGAAGCAAACAGATGCCACATAGTCTGAGCCAACTGCTGGATCAATATTCAAAGGCCAAGACTGGGTCTGACGGATAATTTTTTCCACCGCCGCCGTAGGTGTGGGCGATGGGGAAGCTGTAGCCGTAGGAGAGGGAGAAGCAGAAGTAGAAGGGGTGGGCGATTGCTGAGGGGCACAAGAAACCAATGGTACTGCCATGATTAAGGTCAATACCACAACAACCAATTTCCAACGACTCAAAATTTTTCTCATTTTTACCTCCTTTTCATCCTCCTTTTCCATTCCACTTTCAGAACTGTTTTTGCTCTTTTATGCACCTCCTTTTCCACTTATATTCGAGATTAAAATTCCTTTAGTTCAATCTAAAAGGTCCGAATATTTCTCAAGAACAGGGATAAGGCTCAGCACCAATTCCTCTAAAAAAAGCGTAAATTTTTCTTCTCCTTCCATTACGCTGTACTTTCCTGCTTCGATCCTTTCTCCAATTTGTTTGAATTCGGGAAGCTCAAACCCAAACTTGGTCAAGATCTCAATTATTCGGCTTACAGAATCGACCATCCTAAAAGGCCCATATAGCTTAGTTTCATTGATTAGGTTACGAGCGCTGGTAATCATGTAGGAAATGAGCTCCAAAAACTCCTTCTTGATTTGTGAGGAATTTATATCCCGATTAAGAGTACCCATTGAACCAAACTACTCCAGTCTCTCGAGGAGGGGCTTGAGGGATGCTCTGAGGATAACCCACCGAGATGATCAAGTGAGGAACAACATGCTCAGGCAAATGCAGGATTTTCTGCAAAGCCCCAGGATGGAAGGAAGCAATTGGACAGGTACCTAAATTGAGGGAAAAGGCAAGAAGCATGATATTCTGTGCGGCCATAGCACTGTCCATGATTGAAAGAAAATCCCTGCCCAATCTATCACCCTTGGAATAAGCCTTCTCCATATCTTGGCAGACCACGATTAGAGCGGGAGGATTTCCTAATAGACCGGGGCTAACCATTTTTATCTTTTTTAGCAAACCCTTCTCGTTTACTATGATGAACCTCCAAGTTTGGGCGTTTCCTCCAGATGGTGCCCAGATGCCAGCTTCTAAAACAAGCTTTTTGAGAATTTCTGGCTCTACCGGATCTTCTTTAAAAGCTCTAATGCTTCTTCGGTCTTTCAGGATTTCAGCTAAGTCCAACCTGATCTCCTTTTTAAGAAAAGCGATGGAAAATGTGGTGAATTACTTTTACCACAGTCACCATGTCCTCAATGGCCACATTCTCTGAAGTAGAATGTTCCGACTTTACCCCGTTGCCCAAAGGGATGGTTTGGATACCTTTTTCATTGTAGATGGCAGACTCCAAGCCACCCGTGATGACCATTACCTTGGGCTGAATACCCACTGACTCAAGGGCCTCCCTAGCAACAGCAACCATAGGGGATTCCTCAGGGATTCTTGCTGCTTTATAAGCTAAAGTCAAATTTACATCTGCTTTTGCTCCCATGGACCTGGCCACAACTTCATAGACTTCCTTGATCTTATTACTCAGCTCCACGCATTTCTCATGATTGAGACTTCGCACTTCTCCCTTTATGGTAACCTTTTCAGGAACCCCGTTTCTGATCAAACCGCCCTGGATAATACCTACATTCGCTGTAGTCTCGTGGTCTACACGACCATCCTTAATCACAGAAATCGCGTATGCAGCAGCTTTGATAGCGGAAATGCCTTTTTCAGGCTCCATGCCTGCATGAGCAGCTTTTCCTGTTATTTCTACGTCAATAAGCATATGAGAAGGGCCACCAACAACTATGGTATCGATAGCATCCATATCCAACAGAAAACCCTTTTTGGCAGTGATCAAGGAATAATCAAGATTTTTTGCTCCGACAAACCCGATTTCTTCCTCTCTGGTCACCGCTACTTCCAGAGGAGGGTGTTTCTCTGCAGATTGAACGGCCTCCAAGAATTCGGCTATCCCAGCCTTACAATCGGCTCCCAGGACAGTATCCCCGCTGGAAAAGACTTTACCTTCTTTCACCAAAGGCTTGACACCTTTACCGGGCTTCACGGTGTCTGCGTGCATAGCAAAAAATAGAGGCTCTTTTTGAGAGCTGTTCTTAGCAGGGATTTTGGCTATCAAGTTACCATAAGAGTCCAAGATACAGTTAGCTCCCAGCTCGGTCTCAAATTTATTTTTAAGAAAGTTAATGAATTCCGCTTCTTCTCCTGATTCGCTGGGAACCTTCACCATTTCGCAGAGGTTGTTAACCATGCGCTCAGTATTTATCATTCCTGATCCTCCTTCTTTAATCTAAAAACAACCCGGCCGGGTTGTTTTTAGATTTTAGCATTGTTAAACTTTTCCCAAAGCTTTAGCCAATTTAGCCAATTCCGGATCTACCACCCGGCCTTTGTCCGTTATCTGATGATCATCCAAGTAAACAGAGGTATTCAAACAGATACCATCTGAATGTGAAGGAGCTTTAATCCCTTCCGGAGGTAAGTACATAGGTCCTACCTGTCCAATGCCCCACTCGGTGCCTCCCCAAACCCTTTCATCTTCAAGAATATTCCCCGTCAGGCGAGCACCGGGGTTGAAGCCATAGCAGACATGGGCCAGCCGGAGCATCTGAGGATGGTTGAAGCTCTTGAGCCAGGCATCGTATTGTGCGGCCTCTTTTCCCCCCTCAATCCTCACAATATTCCCCTTTTCAACGTGAAGTCGAACCGGGGTTTCCAGAATTCCCAAGATGGGAGGGACAAGAGAACCATCGAAAACTATAACTCCGTTTATGGACTCGAAGACTGGAGCCCATCCTATTTGTCCGGCCATCATATGGGGGCCAGGAGTATCAGCGTAACCGGTTTCGCAAGAAATTGGACGAGTGGGATCCATGTCGAACTCTACATCTTCTCCGGCAGGGGTGGTCATGCGCACATGCCTGGCATTCCTTGTCTTTTCTGTCACCAGTTCCTCGAATTCCTTCAGCACCTGGAAGTCAACCCGTCCGATAACCCTGATCATCATATCCACATCCATGCCCACAAGGCAAAGGTATCTCAGCTTTGGATTGTCTCGCATTGCAATATCAAAGGGTGTGGAGTAGAGAAGCCATTTGTTGTTAAATTCTACCCAGGCGTCTGCTTTCAAAAGCGCAGCTGTTAAGGATTCTAAGGGAAGCATGGGATCCGCAGCCTTGCCTACGCCTAAAGGAGATGCTAACCAAATGACCATGGGCTTGGCTCCACATGCGAAAGCTGCTCTGGCAGTTGCATCTACGACCCTGTGATCGGATTCAGTATCAGCAGTGATCACTATGGTCTCTCCTGGTTTCAGCCTGAAAAGCTCCCGCGTCAAAATATCAGCCGCTTTGCCTAATTCATATTCATAATAATAAGTCAATTTTAATCCCTCCTTTTTAACCCTCAATTATTGGAAAAAAACGGTAAAGAGTTATAAAAAATTTACAATTTTAAATTTACTCTATAACCATCACCTCGTTTTATCAATTATCATTGCTGAAATTTATTTGTCAATATTTTAAAAATATCCCATTTACTGCTTTAAAAGTAAAAATTTTTTACAGTTTAACATTGGCATTTCCCTTTTGGCTTGAAATACAATATCCAGGGTGTCATATAGAACCGAGAGAGATGGCACTTAATTTAAAATGGAGAAAAGCTTAGTCAGGGGAAATGCATAAAACAAGGCTTCTAAGCGTAGAAGAAGGATTTACATTAAGGCCTATTCTTCCTTATAGCAGGCTTCATTGGAAAAAATTAGCTCAAATTTATGCAAGCTGCATGGCTTCAATTCCGATTTTATTAGTTGGATTCTGGCTTGCGAAGAATTTCTCCCTGCTTGAGATAATTTTGATTACCTTAATTTCAATCCTGATAGTATTTGTACTTGATTCGGCAAATTCGGCTTTGGGTGCCGATACTGGTCTTCCTGCAGCAGTTCTCGCCAGTAACTGTTTGGGCAAATCATTCTCTAAAATTGTTGTGGCAGCTCCATTAATCTTAGCAGGATGGGGATGGTTCGGAATTCAACTGGCTTTGGCCATAGATTCACTCTTAGTAGCTTTGGGGGCCGAAGGCCTTTTAACTGGTCCAAATGGCACTCTATTTTTGCTTCTTTTGGGCCTGTCAATCGGTGCTCTTTTTGCATTTACTCCAATTTCGCGAAGATTGGCAAGATCTGGATTAACTAACCTCTCCATTCTATTTATGAGCTTATTCTGCATTATTATCCTAATCGTCGGGATAATAAATTTAAGATCTTCTGGCTGGAACAGTTTTATAGATCAAGTATTTCCCGGTAATTTCAAAATGCCTTTATCACTAGGAAGTGCCGTAATCGTGGGTCTTTGCGCTTCTCAATTTGTAATGATTAGCGATTACTCTCGCTTTTGCCGAAGAATATTCCCCGACTCTGTTTTTGTTCCACTCTTTGGCGTTACTCCCATACAGGCAGCGTTCTGCATGATTTCAGCCATAGTGACACTTATGACTCAGTTCAATCCCAATTTTTTTTCCAACTTAATCCAGGCTGGAGTTCCAAGGTTATCCTTTCTTTTGCTTTTTTTCAGTCAATGGAACGCAGCTAGGCTTGTGGTGATTTACTCCGCAGGACTAGCAGGAGCAAGCCTAATTGAGAACCCCAGTCAGAGAGCAAGAAAATGGATCACCATTTTGAGCGTTTTAGGGGGAACTTTATTAGTGGGCTTTGGTATTAAAGATTTTTTCGTCCATTTCCTGGTCCTGCAATCAATGTTTTTTTCGCCGCTGGGAGTCCTACTTTTCCTGGATCATTTTATCGTACGAAAACGCAACTTGACAGTTAGCAGCAGAACTAATAAGAAGGCACTTTTTTCCCTTGTCATGGGATGGAGCTCTTGTGTCTTAATTTTTATTTATCTTCCCCGATGTTACGCTTTTCTGGGCTCAGCCTTTATTGCAGCTGCCATATATCTATTCCTAAACAGAAATTATTTAAGCTCTAGAGGAAAATCTCTTGAATGTCCTGCGCTTCGGGAAAAACCTAAAAAAAATTTGCAAGTTATTTTGCTGCTTACAAGTCTATTGGGACTATTGGGAGGAACCATTTTCCCAATTACCTTTACCCCTCCGTTCGGGGATTTGATGGTGCTGTTTTCAAGTATGCTATTAGCGATTGTTACAATTATTTATTTATCTCAAACAATTGGCCTCGCTATTGAGGATGCTAAGTTAAGGTCTGATCATACCACGCTGGATGGACAAAGAAATTAAATTTAGCTAAACCTCGCGGTAGGCAGAAATTAGATATTGATAAGCTTTATAAGAAATAAAATTTAGCTCTCGTAGCCACCATGCAGCAGCGCTAACCGGAACATCGAATGCTTGAGAAACCTCAATAACCTTCTTTAAATCATCTTGGGAATTCCCCTGCAACGCTTTCACAACAAAGTTTTTAGGCATCAGGAGCTCAGCCGCAAAGCGATTCGCCTGCCATTCTGCGTCTTCTTCGGCTGCAGGAAAAATTCCGTCAGTAAAAAGGGAAGAGGAATCTTGGTGTAAGATTAAATGCCCGAGTTCGTGTGCCAAAGTCCATTTTTGCGTTTTGGACGGAGAGCGTGAATTAATGTAACAAAACCAGTTTCCCTTTAGCGAAAATAGAACCCCGGCCCAGAAATGCAATACCTTAAAAACAACGCGAACCCCCCTTTTTTCAAATTCCCTGATTAATTCCCCTACAGTGTCTTCCTGAGAGCTTTCCCTTTGATCCACGCCCTCTTGCCTCCTTGAAGACCTTGTTTTTACTCTTCTTCTTCTAAAAGTTTAGCAGCGTGTCTTAGAATTTTGGCCAATTCCTTTTGGGCTAATTTTTTGTATATCCTTTGAAGAGCCACTGCTTCTTTCCCTGGAGTAAGTCCATAATATTCAGGGCGAAAACTCTTCTTCTCAGCAGATTCTTCGAGCCCAAAAAGTTCCTCCAAAGAAATTTGCAAAAAAGAGGCTATCTTAATTGCATCTTTAAGCTTGATATCACTTTTCCCCTCTAATATCCGATAAATAGTGGGCCTCGATATTCCTGTAAATTCTGCCAAAGCGCTTATGCTTTTTTTCTGTGCTGCCAACAAAAGCTTTATCCTCTCTCCCAACTCATCCATTTCAAATTCGATCATCATTTAAACTCCTCTTATTGCTTTCATAAAAATGAACTAATAATCCTTACTGGTTTTATAAATATATCAATTGAAAAAAATTGTCAAACAAGTTTACAGTCGGGCGCTTTCAAAAATCTTTAATATCCCGTGGTCTGATCTACGAGTCCCTTCTTCCTCGCTAAGATGTTCATCCTTTGGAAAACTATAAACCCTAAGAAACCAAAAGCTACAGTTAAGCCAAAAAGCCAAAGCAGCATTTCCCAATTTGAGAAAGCATTGAAGACAGGAGAAAATGATGACCCTAAAAGTGAGCGGCGCAGAAGCTCCAGCCAGTAGGTCAAAGGAATTGCCCTGGAAACAACCTGTACCCAGGAAGGGAGGATATCTATGGGGAAAATAGCTCCGCTTACGACGTAAAGCACTGCCCCTACTCCATCGGCGATGGCCCAGGAGTGGCGAGCCATAACCAGAGCAAGGCCGGCAATCAGGTATCCCATGAAAGCAATGGCGATAATCCCTAAAGGGAAGGACGCCAAAAAAAGTGGCCAATTTACAGAAACCAAGGGAATGCGGATGCCCAGGGGCCAAAACCCGATGAGCAGAATTACAACAACAGAGATCGTGGTGGTTATCAGCTGCGCCACTCCCCGGCCCAGAAGGAAAACGAAAATGCGAAGAGGGGAAATGTAAATGTACTTCAACATCTCGTAATGCTCCCGGTCGTCAATGATAGCGTAGGAAATTCCCATCATCACTCTCCCAGCATACATGAAAAAGGCGTTCCCGATATAAAGGTGAGCGAAGAAGGGGTTGCTGGTTGAACCCCTGACCACCACGAGGTACATAAAAACCAGAATCAGGGCCGTGGAAAGGGGACGAATCAGAGAGTAAACCGCAAAGACGAAAGGATCAGCCCAGTTGCTCTCAATCAACCATCCCAGACGGCTGGCCTGCTTAAACTGAATCCAAATCTCCCTGAGTTCCGACCTTCTCTGCGTAACCTCTAAACTCACTGCCATCGCAAACTCAAAGTACCCCTAACTCTGGCGGCATGTTCCATCTTATCTAAGGCTAACTTGGCTAAACAAAGAAAAATGGGGCAGAGAAGGAACAAAATTCCGCACTCTATCCAGGGGGAAAGAAATCCCAAAGCCGGGTTTCCCGGGAACATCAGTTGTCTCATGGCGTCAAGGCCCAAAGTTAGGGGGATGATGGAAGCCAGGGCAGCCGCCCAGAATCCCAGGCTCTTAACCGGGAAATAAAAGCCAGAAAAAAGATAAACTGGTTCCTGAAGGGCATTGGCAAGGTTATAGGCCTCCCTACCCGAAAGCAGGAACAGGGAAGCAAGGAGCATTCCCATGCCGTAGAGAGCGATCATGGAAAGCAAAAAAACCAAAAGAACGAGCCCCAAATGTGCCACCTGGTAATGAACCCCAAAGAGTAAGCTTCCCAGCAGGATTACAGCTCCAGCTCTAATTGTGCTGGAAAAGAGTCCCCCAATTCCCATGCCCAAAAGAATAGCCATGGGAGAAACCGGGGCCATAATGAAAAGCTGCAGGTTGGCGGTCTCTTTCTCCCAGTAGAATTGTGAGGCCATGCTCCAGAGGATATTCAGCCAGTAAGCGGTCATGGCTCCTCCCAAGACCACGTAGCCCACGAACTCGGCCGGGGCTTTCATGGCCCGATAGACATAAACGTAAGCAGCGAGTCCCAGAAGCGGAAGAAGGGCCTCAGGGATTAGCCAGGAAAGCTCCCTGTTGGCACCAATGACCCTGGGGTATGCCCTACCGATGATGGAGCGGATAAAGAGCTCAAGGGCTGGTGGAATTCTCATCGCTCAACCCCCTGCCTACCAGAGTGAGGAAAACATCCTCTAAAGTGGGTTCCAGGGACTGCACACTCAGGATGGGCATTTTCCTATCGTTTAATTCCTTAAGCACCTCTGGAACGACTTCCTCTTCTTCCAGGACGAGCTTTAAAGTGGTCCTATTTCTTTCTATGGAAGAGGTAGAGGTAAAACCCTTCACTCCTGGTTTTTCTTTGAGCCAGTTAAATTCATAAAGGCCGGAGAGGGAGATTTCCAGAATGGAACCCCCGGAAACCTTTTTCTTAAGGGCTTGAGGAGTATCACAGGCCAGAATCTTCCCGTGGTCAATAATCGCTACCCGATCGCAGAGCTCGTCTGCCTCGGCCATATAATGAGTAGTCAAAAGTATGGTTCGATCCGGATGCTCCTTCATCCAGGTTTTGATGTAGGCCCGGATGTCCCGAGCTGCTTCCACATCCAGTCCCAGGGTGGGCTCATCCAGGAAAAGGATCTTGGGATCAGTAACGAAGCCCCGGCAGAAATTCATTTTCTGACGCATTCCGGTAGAAAGCCGAGAAACCCTAGTATTAGCTTCCTCCTTCAGCCCCACTACTTCCAAGAGCTCGTCTATACGCTGAAAAGCTACCTTATATGGGATGCCGTAAAACTGGGAAAACATCCATAGGGTCTCCTTAACGGTGAGGATGCCGTATCCTGAGTATTCCCCGCCCGAAACCATATTAATCCTCTGGCGGATGGGAAGGACATCTTTAGTCACATCCAATCCATCCACAAAGGCCTGCCCTGAAGTAGGATAAAGCAGGGTAACTAGGATCTTGATCAGGGTGGTCTTGCCCGCCCCGTTGGGGCCAAGGAGGCCGAAAAGTTCTCCAGTTTCAATCTCTAAATTAATACCATCCAAGGCCCTTATGACACCGTTTCCCTGCCCCTTTCCCGCTCTTGTCCTGAATTCCCTTATCAGATCAATCGTGCAAATGGCTTTATTCATGATATTTTTGGCAAGTCAATTCAAAATACTATTATTAGACACCTTTCCTGACCAATTCGTTCTTTCTTTGGCTTTCCTTCGCCCGTTCCTTACGCAAAAACTTCAGATAAAGGGCACATTCCATCCTTTTTTTCGTGATCTCGCATCCGATTGGATCCGGCTTTTTCAAATTGCCGCTTAAAAGGTGGTGGTTGGCGTGGCACCCTCCAGAGCAGAGGTATCGCGCCCAGCAGGTGCGGCAGTTTTCTTTCTCCAGGAAGCTGAGGTGTCGGAACTCCTCGAGTCTTTCCTGGTTGGTGATCCCTTCCCAGACCGTGCCCATCTTAAAATCGGAGCGCCCCACGAATTGATGGCAGGGATAGAGGGATCCCGAAGGAGTAACAGCCAGATATTCCACACCGGCCCCGCAACCTGAAAGCCTTTTAGAGATGCAGGTCAGTCCGGTGGTATCCACCTCAAAATGGAAGAAGTGCAGTTCCCTTCCCTCCTCCCTTTCCCGGCGGTCGACCTCCTTTGCCAGGAGCTCATACTGGCGGAAGATCTCCGGCAAGTGCTCCGCCCTTATGGCGTAAGGCTCACTGGGTAAGGCTACTACGGGTTCCATGGAGACCTCAGAGTAACCCAGATCGAATAAGTAAAGGGCATTGTCCAGGAAATTCAACGTCTCGGCGGTGTAGGTCCCCCTGAGATAATAAAGCCTTTCCCCGCGCGAGGACAAAAATTTTTTAATGCGAGATAGGACTAAATCGTGACTACCCTGGCCATTCTTGAGGATTCTGAATCTATCGTGCTCCTCTTTTTTGCCATCAATGCTCAGAACCACGCGCATATCCATTTGGTCAAGGAAAGCGGCCACCTCGTCCTTCAGGAGAAGACAGTTGGTGGTCACAGTGAACCTGATTTCCTTTCCCGCCCTTTGCGCTCTCTCTTTCCCGTAGAGCACCGTATCTTTGAGCACAGAGAAATTCAATAGGGGTTCACCCCCGAAAAAATCGATTTCCAGCCTCTTTAAGGGCCCGGATTTTTCTAAAAGGAAATCCACCGCTTTTTGGGCTACATCCAAGGGCATTAGCCCCCTTTCACCCCCATATTCCCCCTGGCCCGCGAAGCAATAGGAACAGCGCATGTTGCATTCGTGAGCCAAATTGAGGCAAAGAGCCTTGAGATAGGGAAAGGGGGCGAATTTTACATCCAAAGCCGGGTCAGGAGCCAGAATCAGACCTTTTGAGGAGAGGAGCCTTAACTCCTCCAATGCTTCTTCCGCTCTGGGGCCGAATTTTTCCCGGGCCCTGGCCAGGGTGACATTCAGGGGAGAGGTTTTCCCCTCTTTCAGAATGGTCCAGGCTACTTCATCTATTTGAAAAAGAGACGAGGAGGCCACATCAAAGAGAAACCAGTGGCCATCAAATTGAAACAGGTGTAATTGGCCCTCTTTCCAGGGAAACTCAAGCATTAAAATGGAGTGCCTGTCTACTCGTTTCCCTTCTGGCAGACCTGGTTGGCAATAGTGCAGCTGGTCTTACAGGCTGACTGGCATGATGAGGAGCAGTCCCTGCAATCCCAGACCTTCCTCAGATCCTTTTTGGGAGTCTCGATTAATTTAAAATGAACAGTATCAATTTTCTCGCTCAAAATTTTCACCTCGTTTCCTTCATTAAATACCAAGAAATTTGAGCTCTGACAAGGTCGCCCCCTTGGCAATTTTCCAGGATATGGTATCTTAATTAAAAATAAGGGCAGGAGGAACCACAAGATGAACCTCAGTAAGAGGAAATTCCTGGAGATGGCTATTTATCAGGAAATTGCTACTCGCGACTTCTATCTTCAGGTTTCTCAAAGGATCCAGGACAGGGGAGGAAAAAGGAAATTCCTGGATCTTTCGGAAATATTGCAGAAGTTAATCGAATTTGAAAATAACCACTACCTGCTTCTTAAAGAAGAGCACGAGGCCATTTCTAAGAACTTTTATTGGATTTAACCAGAAAGCGTTGCCTGCCCTTGGGATTCTCTTAAAGTAATCATGGAAAATGCTCATTATCACATTGCAATTGAAGGTCCAATCGGAGTAGGCAAGACCTCCCTGGCCATGATTTTGGCCTGGGAACTTAACCTGAAAGCCTTTTTTGAGCCCGCTGATAATAATCCATATCTTGATGATTTCTATGCAGATATTCCCCGCTTTTCCTTCCCCACTCAGATTTATTTCTTAGTTCATCGCTTTCGCAAGCAGTTAAGGCTTCAAAAAATCAAAAAGGGAAGGTCGGTAGTCTCGGATTTTTATTTTAAAAAGGACTTAATATTCGCTTCTTTAAATTTAAAAGACAGGGACAAAGAGCTCTATGACAGGATCATTGCCGAAATGCTTCCTTTCGTGGAGGAACCAAACTTGATTATCTACCTGGATGCACCGCTGGGAGTACTCATGGACAGGATCAGGAAGAGGGCGAGACACGGAGAAACGCTGATCGCTGAAGAATACGAGGAGCTTCTTTCCACCTCCTACAAGAGGTTTTTTCAGGACTTTCAGGATGCTCCTATTTTGCCAATCGATACCACCTTTCTGGACTTCGTCAATCGGGAAGCGGACAGAAGGACCGTGATTAAAATTGTCAAGGATGCTCTGAGATGAAATTACAGATTCAGGGTTCCCCTCTGGTAGCCTTAGCCGGGAACATTTCTGTGGGAAAATCAACTTTGGCCGAAATCCTCGCCTCTCGATGGAACTGGTTGCTTTTTAAAGAGCCGGAGGTCTCTAACCCCTATCTTCAAGACTTCTACAAAGATCCACAGCGCTGGGCTATACACTCTCAAATGTATTTTCTTTTGGAACGCTTCAGAGGGCATTTAAACTTGCAAGAGAAGAACGTTCCAGCAGTGATGGATCGCACGATTTATGAGGACGCGGAGGTCTTTGCTTATCTTTTATTGGATAGCCGGGATTGGAAGACCTATCGCCATTTTTATCATCTGGCCTTGAGGCGTCTCAAACCCCCTAAACTCGTGGTATATTTGAGGGCTTCCCCCGAAACCTTGATGCATCGTCTGCAGATTAGAGGAAGATCCTACGAAAAAGAGGTCACCCTGGATTATCTTTCCCGGCTCAACAAGAGATACGATGAATGGGCCCATTCTTTTCGCAGGGCTCCTCTTTTAAAGTTGGACACTGATGACCTGGACTTTGTGCGTTATCTCAGTGACCTGGAAAGGATCGTCAACTTGATAGAGGAAGCTCTTTTTGCCCAGGAAAGCGCAGCCCTCTTTCCTTAAAATCCCAGGCAATTTGCGCTAAAATTTTTAAAAAAGATGTCTCCTAAAACAAATGGGAAAACAATATATCGTTGATGACTTAGGCGAGCTCCTTAAGGTAATTCCTGCAGAGCTCAGAAATAAACTGGAGCAGATGGAGCAGCTCAGCGAGCTTCTGGAAGTAGTTCTGGATCTTGGAAGACAGCCTGAAGCTCGCTTTCCAAATGCTTATGTTTATCTGAGCCAGGAACCAGTTACCAAGGAGCAAATAGATTACGTGGTCTCCAGAGTGGGTGTCTTTGGCCCAGACCACCGAGCAGGCATCACTCGCACCCTGCACAGGATTTCCTCTCTTGTGAACAGGAGAGGCGAGATAATTGGCCTCACCTTACGTGTGGGTCGAGCTGTCTTCGGAACAGTAGACATCATCAGAGATGTAATTGAAACTGGGAAAAGCATCCTTTTAATGGGAAAACCGGGTGTGGGCAAGACCACCATGCTCCGAGAAGTAGCCCGAGTCCTGGCAGATGAATTGAATAAGAGAGTGATTGTGGTGGATACCTCCAACGAAATCGCCGGGGACGGTGATATACCTCATCCTGCTATTGGCAGGGCAAGGCGTATGCAGGTGCCCACTCCTGAGCTCCAGCATGAAGTGATGATTGAAGCCGTAGAAAACCACATGCCAGAAGTGATCATCATCGACGAGATCGGGCGCGAACTGGAAGTCATGGCCGCTCGCACAATCGCTGAACGCGGTGTCCAACTCGTGGCCACCGCTCACGGAAACACGCTGGAAAACCTGATTCAGAACCCCACTCTTTGCGACCTAATAGGAGGGATCCAGGCTGTTACGCTATCAGATGAGGAAGCCCGTTATCGTGGTACTCAAAAAACCGTGCTGGAGCGCAGGGCGCCTCCCACCTTCGAGGTTCTTGTAGAAATCAGGGATCGCGATACTTTAGTGATTCACCACGATGTGGCGGAGACCGTGGATAAGCTTCTCCGAGATATCCCTCCTCAGCCTGAAATCCGCAGACGATCTGGAAAAAAGGAGATCGAGGAGGAAAAACACTTTGAGGAGAAGAAAGCCCCAGAGGTGGAAGCTCCTCCTCAATACCCTTTAAAGCCTGAGCGAATTAGCATTTTTCCCTATGGCGTATCTCGGGACCGTTTAGAGAGAGCCATTCACGATATGAACCTTTCCGCAGTTCTTACCAGAAACCTTTCGGAAGCCCAGGCGGTAGTGACTATTAAATCTCAGGAAAAGCGCAAGCCCCAGCTTTTAGTACAGGCTGAGATCCAGAAAGTCCCCGTCTATATCCTGAGGAACAACACAAGCTCTCAGATCAGGTCGTTTCTGAGAAAAGTCTATGGGCTCCCCGAGAGGGAGTGGGATTCCAGGGTCATGGAGAAAACAGAAGAAATGATCTTTAAGGTATTAAAGACCCATCAGCCTGTGGAGCTCCCTCCAGAACCACCTCCCATCCGGCGGTTACAGCACGAGATGGCTGAGAAATATGGGCTTTATTCCGAAAGCCGAGGAGAGGAACCCTTTCGCCGCGTGGTGATCTTTCCCACTTCTTCCAAGAAATGAAAGGCATCTTCATTACTTTAGAAGGCATAGATGGAACGGGGAAAAGCACCCAAGCCAGACTCCTAGCAGAACGTTTAAATCTGCTTGGATATTCTGTGATTACCACAAAGGAACCAGGAGGAACAGAAATTGGTTCTCAAATCTCGAAAATTCTCCTTTCTCGCGAGAACTCTCTCCTCTGTCCCAAGGCGGAGATGTTCCTCTTTGCTGCGGACCGGGCACAACACGTTCAAGAGCTAATTAAGCCCGAGCTTGAAAAGGGCAAAGTAGTGATCTCCTCCCGCTACATAGATTCCACCCTGGCATACCAGTGCTGGGGACACGGTCTTCCTCTGGAGGAAGTCGAATCCTTAATGATGCTGGCCACAGAAAAGATTATGCCTGACTTGACCATTATTCTTGATTTGGACCCAGAAATCGCCTTTAAGAGAGTTAAAGGCGATAGGTTAGAAAGTGAGGGTTTAGCTCTTCTATTTCGCGTGCGCCAGGGTTACTTGGCCCTCGCTGCTCGTCATCCGGAGAGAATAAAGGTGGTAAAAGCAAACGGGAAGCCTGAGGAGGTCTTGGAGAGAATCTGGCATTGGGTCTTGTACCTCATTCAAAAACATCCCGCCCTTGGCAAGGAGGTGAAAAGTTGAAGTTAGTCATAGCCGTGGTTCAGGATAAGGATGTGGATAACCTTCTTTACACTTTGACCAAAAAGGGGCATAAGGCAACCAAAATGGCTTCCACTGGCGGTTTTCTGAGAGAAGGAAATTCCACCATCTTCCTGGGAGTAGAAGAGGAAAAAGTGGAGGATGTAATCCAGATCATAAAAGAGTGCTGCAGCTTAAGAGAACATTATATTAACCCAGTTCCTTACACCTCCGCTGCTCCCGGAACCTTCATGCCCTATCCTATGAAGGTAGAGGTGGGAGGGGCCACTATTTTCGTAATTCCAATTGATCGCTGGGAACGCATCTAGTGCTTTTTGAAAGCATCGCTGGCCACACAGTCCCTAAAAGAATATTATCCCGGGCGTTAGAAACAGGAAAGCTGTCTCATTCTTACGTTTTCTGGGGCCCAGAGGGTGTAGGTAAAAAATTCCTTGCCGTGCATTTTGCCCAAGCGCTGGCTTGTCCAAATAAGCTTGATGGCTGTGGCTGTCCTTCCTGCAAGCAGGCAGAGGCAGGGGTACATCCTGATATTCATTTAATCATTCCGGAAGGCGGAAATATTAAAATCGAAAGCGTGAGGATGATGATTGAGGTTAGCTTCCTCAAGCCTGTCTTTTCCCCCTGGATTATAAACATCTTGGATGAAGCCGACCGCCTCACTCTTGAGGCCGCTAATTCCCTGCTCAAGCTTCTGGAGGAGCCTCCCTCTAATGTAGTGAACATCCTTATCACTTCGCGACCCTATTCCCTTCCTCCCACCATCCTTTCTCGTTGTTACTCAGTTCCCTTTGGGTTTCTGAACCAGGAAGAAATAGCTCAAGCGCTGTCAAAACAAAAGACAGAAAAAATGGAACTAATCACCAGTATTGCCTCAGGAAGAGTGGGAGAAGCCATTTATTGGGCACAGCCGGATAATTGGAAACGCCGGGAAAAATATTTAGGAACGGGGCTGCAGTTAGCCAGTGGAAACATTTCCTTTGCATTTGTCGACTCCCTGTTGAAAGAAAGGGAAAAAAGAAGGGTTCTGGACTTTCTGAAGGTTCTTCTTTCTCTATGGCGGGATTTGACCCTTTTAAGCGCAGGGGTAAAGAAAATTGCTAATATTGATCATGAAAAAAACCTCTTAGAACTATCAGGCCTGAGAGAAACGCAGGAATGGGTCACAGGGTGCTTTCAAATTGAAGAAGCTTTAGAGTTAAGCTATACCAATATTAACATGAGTATGCTTTTGGTTTCTTTATTGATCTCGCTTAGCCAGAAAAGGACAAAAGAAAGGGGAGGAAAGCTTGCAACCTAAAGTAGTGGTAGGCGTTCGCTTCCGGGAAGGGGGACGCATATATACCTTTGATCCTGGAATATTGCACATCGCTCCCGGAGATTACGTGATCGTTCAAACTTCCAGAGGATTAGAAATCGGGATTGTGGCTTATGGACCAAGAGAGGTCCAGCCTCATGAGCTAAACCAGCCCTTAAATCGAGTGCTCCGCAAGGCCACCCGGAAAGATATTGAAAGGATGGAGGAAAACCGAGAGGAGGAAAAGAAAGCCTTCCAGATATGCGAGGAAAAAATCAAGGAGCATAGACTGCCTATGAACCTGGTCTCCGTGGAATACCTTTTCGACCGTTCCAAGTTCGTCTTTTATTTTACCGCAGAGACCAGGGTGGATTTCCGGGAATTGGTTAAAGACCTGGCTTCCGTGCTTCATAATAGAGTAGAGCTCTGGCAGATTGGTGCCAGGGATGAGACCAAGGTCTTTGGTGGCTTAGGGATCTGCGGCAGACCTTTGTGCTGCGCCACTTTTTTAAAAGAATTTTCCCCGGTGACCATCAAGATGGCCAAAGAGCAATCCCTGGCCCTGAACCCCCTCAAAATTTCCGGAGTATGCGGGCGGTTAATGTGCTGTCTGAGGTACGAGTATGAGACTTACAAGGAAGCTCGTTCCCGAATGCCCAAGGAAGGAACGATAGTGGATACTCCCAGGGGCCCAGGAAAAGTGCTTGAAATCAACGCCCTCAAGGAAACCTTGCTCGTCCAGTTAGAAAATGAGGCGGTGGTAGAGTTCCTTTTAGAAGAAGTCCGCTGGGAGAGAAAAGAAGCCCAAAAGGAGGAACATGTCCACTCTGAAGCTGGTAAGGGGACGGCTTCCCTTTAAAGAAAGTTTTATCCAGGCGGACGTCTTCGTCCAGGAAGGGAGAATTGCTGCCCTGGGAGACCTGGAAAATCTCGAAGCTGAGAGCAAATTAGACCTTGAAGGCCTGATCGTCCTGCCTGGAGCTATTGACCCTCATGTGCATTTTGACGACCCGGGATTTACCTGGAGGGAGGATTTCCAAACCGGAACCGCTTCCGCAGCTAAAGGTGGTATAACCACTATCATTGATATGCCAGAGACCTCTCTCCCCAATTGCCGCACTCCGGAAGGGCTCTTAAGCAAACTTTCTGTAATTGAAAAGAAGGCAGTAGTGGACTTTGCCCTCTGGGGAGGGGTCACTGGCGAGGAAGTTCAAGATGGTTCTTATAAGGAGAAAATGCAGGCCCTGGTTTCCTTAGGAGTTGTAGGATTTAAGGTATATACAATTTCAGGAATGTCCACATACCCCAGGGTGACTTACGGAGAGATGCGCTTGATAATGAAGGAGGCGGCAAGGCTTGGGGTCCCTGTAGCGGTCCATGCCGAAGACCTTGAGGTAGTGAAACAAGCAACGGAAGAAATAAGGAAAAAGGGGAAGGGAACTTACTGGGATTACCTGGACTCCCGTCCTGCTTCAAGCGAGCATCTGGCAATTGCTTGTTCTATCCTTCTCGCTCAGGACACAGGAGCGAAGGTTCACATTGTGCATGTTTCTACTGGAATCGGAGTGGAAATTATAGCGGAAGCCAAAAATAGAGGACTTCCCATCTCTTGCGAAACCTGTCCCCATTATCTCCTGCTAACCTCGGAAGACTTCAGAAAGTGGGGCACCCTGATAAAAACCACTCCCCCTATAAGGGAAAAGTGGGACCAGGAAAAACTCTGGGAGGGGCTAAAATATGGAGTTGTAGATTTTATAGCCACAGATCATGCTTCCTGTGATTACCCCCGGGAGAAGAAAACCGAAAATTTCTTTGAGGCTTATGCGGGAATCCCAGGATGCCAGACCATGCTTCCCCTGATTTGGGAAGAGGGATATCTTAAAGGAAGGATTTCCCTTTCCCGCACCCTGGAAGTCATGGGGGGCAAAGCCGCCCAGCTTTACGGTCTTTACCCGCATAAAGGTACACTTCAGCTCGGAGCAGATGCTGACTTGGTGATTCTGAATCCCGATGAACCCTATGTCATCAGAGCAGAAGATTTGGCTTCCAAGGGGAAATACACCCCTTTCGAAGGAAAAAAAATCTCCAGTAAGATTAAAAAGGTTCTCCTCCGTGGTAAAATAATATACTCTGAGGAGGATGGAATCTCCTCCGAAAACAGCGGCATCCTGATTAAAAGGAGGTGATACCTGTGCCCATTTATGAGTATCAGTGTCTCAATTGCCATCACCGTTTTGAATATCTTGTTGGCATAGGAGGAGAAGAGCGTTTGCTTGCCTGCCCAAGGTGTCAATCTCGTAATTTGAAGAGGTTGCTCTCTCGAATCGCCTTCTTTGATAGCTCCAATTCCTGGAGAGCGAAAGATGGCAACAAGGGCAATACTCAAGGAGAGAAGGACAAGAGCTAAAAAGAAAAATTGAGGGAAATAGGAAAAAGCCCGGCGGGCGCCGGGCTTTTTCCTTTTGGGAAAGCGGGGGGAAACAAGGCAAGGGGGATCATGTGAGGGCGGGGGGAGCCGCCCTCACACTAAGGAGGTGGGTGGTCAAAAACATATTATACATATCTTTCTGCTTTTTGCAATATATTTCAAAAAATTTTTTAAAGAAATCACTGTATAAACTCAGGACCTTTTCCTAATGCGGATCTCGCTGGCAAATTAATCGGTCCAAACTGAGCTTCATAACGGTGTAAGTTTTCCTCCAAAGCCTGGAGAAAAGCCTTGGTATGCTGGGGGCTCATTACAATCCGAGATACTATTCGAATCAGATCCTGCTCGTCAGGAGTGGTCCGGCCAAAGTCCATCACAAATTCAAACGGGGTATGAGAAATACGCACTGTATTGGAGTAGGTCCCCATTTTTACTTCCGGAGAAACCTCAACTTTTATTTCTTTCATTTTTGCCTCCCTATTTTTTACTTGTGCTTATTCTATCACCTTTGATTTCAGACCCTTTGCCTGGGATCGCTTTCTTCTTCAAATCCTTTTTATCTCATATATAATGTAACCATGGAGCCTTTATTTCATCCTTGGCGCTTTTTTGACCTGGAAGAATGTCCTTTCGGGGAAATATTCCAGGATGTAGAATTGGTGTGGGAGGTTCTCCCCCAAATCGGCTCTTTCCTGAAGAAATTTCTTAGACCAGGTATCTATGGCCAAGTAATGGAGGGCGCTTTTTTACTGGGGGATGATATTTATATTGGTCCCCAGGCCATCGTGGAGCCCGGAGCCCTGATCAAAGGACCAGCCTATATTGGCAGGGAAAGCATCGTAAGACATGGGGCCTATGTGCGGGGAAACGTCCTGATAGGAGAGCACTCCATTGTAGGCCATGCCACGGAGATCAAGAACTCCATCATGCTCAATTACGCCAACGCTGCCCACTTTAACTATGTAGGGGATTCCATTCTGGGCAACCGGGTTAACTTAGGAGCAGGCACCAGACTGGCCAATTTGAAGAACGTGGAAGGAGAAGTAGTAGTCCATCTGGAGGAGAAGGAATACCCTACCGGGTTAAGAAAATTTGGCGCCATCCTGGGAGATGATGCCAAAACCGGGTGCAACGTGGTCACCAACCCTGGTACTATTTTAGGAAAAGGAGCAATTATTTATCCTTGCCTTTCTGTTCGAGGCTACATCCCTGAAAACGCAGTGGTGAAACCCAAGGAAACATATGTGGTCTTAAGAAAAAAATAGGAGGCAGTGTGCGAGTCCGATGGGCAATTGTTTGTGTTCTGGTGGTTCTGACCTCCTTTACAGGTTCCTGTTCGCCTGAATCACAGGAGTCTCTCTACTTTCTTTCTTATTCGCGGCTGGAAAACAGAGGGGAACTTCTCCAAGCTACAGAGGGAAAGTTAGAAAGGCTTTACCAAGACCAGGGCTTGGTGGATTTTGCACTCTACGACAGGACCTTTTTCCTTTTGACACGAAACCCCACCTGGTCAGTTCTCCGTATCTGGGAAAATGGAGAGGCAAGACCATTAAAAGAGAGCTCTCAAACAATGATTTTCCTCAAACCCTCCTTCCCGGAAGCCCCCTTAGCCCTGAGAGAGATTGGAAAAGAAAGAGAAACCCTTTATTTGCTTTCCCAGAAAGGGATTGAATCGAGTTTCCTTCTTCCTAAAGGCGCACTTCCCTTGAGCATTTCTTCCCAGAAAGAGCTTGCTTTGAGAGTCTGGGAAGATTCCGGAAAAAAGCGCATGGCGAAGATCTACCTGATGGATTTAAGGAAGCCGAACCCGGTTCTTTTCCGTCCAGCGCTAAGTGAAGGTCTATCAGAAGAATTCCTTTCCTGGTCTCCCGATGGCACCAAATTTCTTTTCCAGAGAAAGGATTCCTCGGGAAAATATTCTCTGTTCATTTACGACCTGCAAACCAATAAGGACAACCTTTTTCGGGAGAGCGCCTTTTCCTTCCAGGGGGCATTAACTGGCGGTGAAAGCTGGAGCCGTGATGGACATATCATTTATAGCCACGATCTTCAAAAGGAGGTATTTTCTCAGATCTTTCTCTATCGGGATGGGCAGGAATGGCAAGTAGAAGCTAAAGGAACCTCTCCCTACCTTTCTCCTGATGGGAAAGTCCTGGCTTTCGCTACCCCTTCCCTGCGCCCGAGGCCTGGAGAGAACGCTCCTCCCCAGGCAGACTTGGGAATTTTTTTCTTAGAAAAGGGAAAAACCGATGTTTTAAAACTGGAGGGGGACTTCCTTTCTCCGGTAAGCGCTTGCTGGTCAAATTCCTCCGATTTTTTTGCCTTTGTGGCCTATCTCTGGAATGGAAATCAAGGGCCAGCAGGTTTTCAACTTTACCTTTACAAGAGAGAAGAAAATTCCTGCCAGCTAATTTATTATCAACCCTCCAAAGAGATCCTCGCTCTAGCTTGGAAGAGCGAAGATAACCATTGACCTTTCTTGGGCTTTAGTATATTGAATAATTAAATGAACGAGCAACTGACCGCTATTTTGGAATTTTTCAAAAGGGATCAAATTGCCAATTTTGAAATTCTCTATCATCTGCAAAGCGGGAAGGAAGCTCGTATTGTGTTCCAGGACCCCTCTTATTTAATCGAGCTTCCTTCGGCGCGTAAGGCCTTTCTGGGAGGAGACCCGCAGTCTGCTATGCCCTTTCTTTCCACCCTCTCCTTGCCCAGTTATCTAATTCATACCGATTACGAGTTTCTCCAGCCCCTAAAGACAAATTTCATTGTCCGGGAAGTGGAAATGTATTTGGTTTACGTGCTCAATGAAGAAAACTTCATGCCAGTAAAAGACTCGCGCGTGCGCCCGCTCATCCCCAGAGGATCTCCCATCTCCTACCACGTGGGAGAGGAAAAACTTTCACTGGAAACCTTCTACGGCCTGTTTCTGGGGGATCAGTTGGTATCTTATGGGGGAACCCAATTTGAAACTGATAAGTGGGCGGAAATCGCCTGGCTGAAAACTGAAGAGGAGCACAGAGGGAAGGGGTACGGCCTCAAAGTCGTCTCCGCCATTGTGGAGGATCTATTAAAGGAAGGGAAGACACCCATCTACCGGGTTTCTGCGGAGAATACGGCTTCCCGAAGGTTAGCTGAGAAGTTAGGATTTCAGCTTCATTCTCGATTTTTTTATGTTTCCGTAAAACTCAGGGGATAGGTGAATTCAGGTCTTGCTTTCCTGAGACAAATTAAAAGACCCTCGAGCTTCCTCGAGGGTCTTTTCTGCTAAAATCTAAAAGGTCCTGCCTTTTATATTTTAGTCACGTTTTGTGCCTGGAGCCCTTTAGGGCCCTTCACGATGTCAAACCTGACTCTTTGTCCTTCGTCCAGCGTCTTGAAACCATCACCCTGAATCTGCTGGTAGTGGACGAAAACGTCCTCTCCACCGTCAACAGAGATGAAGCCATAACCCTTCTGGGCGTTGAACCACTTGACTTTACCTTCAGCCACGCGGTTTTCTCCCTTCTTCAAAAAATAGCCCCCATTTCTGGGGACGCTTTAGCATGACAGGTTGTGGAAAGCTTGTCAAGAGCAAATGGAAAAAAATTAAAATAGGTTCCAAGAGCCAGTGGGGAGGCCCTTGAGGTACCCTTTCAGCCACTGGAATTGCGGGTTCTCCTCAATAGCTTCCTCCGCCGTAAGAGGAGTCCCACAAGGAGCGCCCCAGATAGCCCAGAAGTGCATACCGGAAGCCAGATCAGAGGTAGTTATCTTTCCATCCATAGCACCGCATGGGGCTTCATGGTAAATGTAGTGGCCGCAAATGGTGCGAGAAGAGGGGTCTTCCTTGCCAAGCCAAGTATCGTAATGGTCTGATAGGATAATTTTTGCGGCTTCTACATTGATCCTTCCCTTGTATTCTTCCATTAATTCCTGAAAACGAACCTTCCTGGCCCCACTGAAGTTCGAAGGGTCATCAGCACTCCATCCTCCGCATTCGCTCTGCACTCCAGGATCTTCTGCGGCATTGTAGCCGGCAAAGTATCCGTTGAAGGAAATGCTCAGGCTGGTATGCATTAAGCCCTGCTCAAATCGAGCAATTTCGTTGCTCTTAATGTCTCCCAGAAGCCAGGAATTGGGGTATCCCCCGTTATTCCCCGCATTCATTAAAGAGACGAAGTCATCTATGGATTCAGCGTACTGCATAGCCTGACGAGCGCGCAGAAAGGCAGGAACACCCTTTTCATCAAAGTGTTGAAAGTTGAAAAGGGTGGTCTCGCATCCCACCAGCCCTGCATCGGTCAGGAAAAAATCTGATCCTGACCAGATAAGCCCGGGAGCCGATTGCATTACAATTCGGTGCCCCTGTTCGGGGACGATATCCAGGATCAGGTTCCAGCAAGAGAAACTAAAATAACTGCCCCAGGAATTGTGAGCGATGATGATTTTTCCGTCGTCTGTCCAGTCCCCATTGGCGATAAAAGCGCTGCAATGACTCAACTGGGAAGCGCTTCCGGAAAACTTCACCTGCCACCAGGCAGAAAGGTCCATCAGAGAATTCAAACAGAGGATGTCTTCATAAGATACTTTTGAGCCAGCCTGGCTTGCACCATCTGCAATCCCCAGCATCTCCTCTCGGTATTCCTGAGGGACAGCCTTTCCATAGAATTCCATAGCTTTTTCCCGGAAAAAAGAAAAATCCCGACCCGTGTCATGTCTTAAGCTGATATCTTGAACCTCGATGTTTTCCAGGATTTCTTTCCCCAGCTGGTATCCGTATTGAAATCCTCGATTATAGGGGCTACCAGAGATCCGAAGGTGTATCCATCCTCCCTTATTCTCTCTCCATACAGTATCCGGCGAAAAACCTGTCTCATCTTCCCTGGAGGGATAGGGATTGAGCGGCGTTTCGGCCGGGTAAACGGAGGAAGTAGAAGCGCATGAATTCCCCTCTTCAAGAGAAGGAGATCCGCATCCGCTAAGGAGAGAGCAACAAAACATACAAGATAAAAAAATAAAATAAATTGCAGCGCTCTTCTTGCTCACAGTTTAATTTTAGGCCTATTTCCCAAACAAAGGAATGCAACTATCTAAAGCTCGCCTGTGGAATGGAAACCTTTCCTGTATCCGGAATTCACTAAGAAAACCCCTACAATCACCAGAAGTGCCCCGGCAATCCCCAGAAAATTCAAGCTTTCCTTCAAGAGGAGCCAGGAAAAAATCAGGGCCACAACTGGAACGAGATAAATATAAGTGGAAGAAACCGTAGCTCCTAAGGACCCCAGGGCACGATTGTAGAAAATGTAGCCGAGAAAGGTACAGAAAAAAGCTAAAAAGAACACCGCTAACCAGGAAGAGAGGCTGAAATTTCCAATTTTATCCAGGGATTTATAGGAAAATGGAACCAAGATCAAAAAGGCAAAGAACTGAAGGTATGCGCTGACAAAAAGGGAGCCTTTTTTGAAAACGATGCCCTTAGCCAAAATAGGATAAAGGGCCCAGGATAAGGAGGAGCCAAGAACCGCTAACAGCCCTAATACGCTTCCCACTCCCAGCTCCTCTCCGGAACCCTTCCAGGAAACTAAAAAAAGCCCCAGAAAGGCAAGGATGATCCCCATTATGCCTGTCAGATTTAGCTTTTCTTTCAAAAAAATGCTGGCTAAGATAGCGGTAAAAATAGGACTTGAGCCAATGATCAAGCTGGCTGTGCCTGCAGGAATGAATTGTTCCCCAAAATTCAGGAAAACATGGTAAATTACCCCTCCTAATAATCCCAGAAGAACTAACCGGAGCATGTCCCTTTTCCTGGGTAAGGGAAGCCCGCGAAAATTCAAAAGCATGGCGAGGAGGAAAAAAAGGGATGCCAAGAAAAAGCGCAGGATAGTCAAATCGAGAGGAGCCATATCCCTCAAGGCAACCTTGATGCCCACGAAAGCGTTGCCCCAGAACAGGACCGTCAAGATCATTAAAAAATGGCTCAAGATCGTTGCTTTATTCTTCAAGCCTCTTTCCTTTCCGGAGAAATTTAAACCTGGATTTTACTCAGAACTTTTCTTTTTTACAAGCTGCCAGTCAAAAAGGAGCTGGTCTTTCAAGCTAATTACATTTTGAGCACCTTGGCACCCCGGATGATCCCTCTTTTCAGCTCCATTAAAGCTTTATTCGCTTCTTCCAGAGAATACACTTGAACCTCTGGTCTGATCCTGGCTTTAAAAGCCAGGTCAAGAAATTCTTCTACGTCTTTTCTGGTGACATTGGCTACGGATTTAACCTCTTTCTCCATCCAGAGATGACGTTCATAGCTTAAATTCAGCAATGCCTTTTTGTCCTTTTCTTCCTTGCGGATGGCGTTGATCACTAATCTTCCCCCGGGCTCCAAATTATTTAAGGCCTCTACCACAGGAAACCAGGCAGGGGTAGTGTCAATAATTGCCCTTAGCTTTTCCGGGGAATTCTCTCCTATTTCTCCTGCCCAGAAAGCGCCTAATTCCCGGGCAAAGGTCCTTTCCCTTTCGCTCCGAGAAAAGACGAAGGCCTTGGAATGGGGATAAAGATATTGGACAACTTTAAAAACCAGGTGTGCGGAAGCCCCAAACCCCACAAAACCCAGATTCTCCCCATCCTTTAATTCAGTTAACTTTAACGATCTGTATCCTACCGCTCCTGCGCAGAGAAGGGGGGCCGTTTCTTCTGGTTTTAACCCTTCCGGCATGCGGTAGGCAAAGTTCTCATTGACCTTGGCAAACTCCGCATATCCTCCGTTGGCATCCCTTCCAGTAGCTTTAAAATCCGGGCAAAGATTCTCTTGCCCGGAAAGGCAGAATTTACATTTCCCGCATGAAGAGTAAATCCAGGCTACCCCAATTCTTTCTCCGATCCGGAATTTTTTAGATTCTGGGCCCAAGCCGACCACCTTCCCCACTACCTGATGACCGAGAATGATGGGAAAAAATGAGGGAGGAGTTCTTCCCTCAATCTCGTCCAGCTCCGTGCGGCACACCCCGCAGGCCTCCACCCTGATCAGCACTTCCTCTTTCTCGGGCAAGGGAATGGGCACTTCCTCCAGTTTCAGCGGTTCAGTGTCTTTATCCAAATTCAAAATGGATCCCAGCCTCATAGCTTTCATAATTTTCACCTCTTTCCTGCTCAGTTGAATATCCATAGCATCATCATTTCAATTTTAAACCATCCCCTGCTGAGCAAGGGGGCAGAATGAGTCTGTTGAGCGCTCTTGCTCTACCACTTCCTTTGTGCTAAAACCCTAAAAATTGCTGCAAGGGGTGAAAAACAATGCCTGAAAAAGAGGAAATTAAAGAAAGGTTAAAACAGGACAGGATACGCTTTGTCAGCTTGCAATTTACAGATCTCGTGGGCATGGTAAAAAACGTCACCTTGCCCGTGGAACAGTTCATTTCCAGTTGCCTGGAATACGGCACATGGTTCGACGGCTCTTCGATTGAGGGATTTGCCCGAATTGCTGAAAGCGATATGTTCTTAGTCCCTGACTTGGATACTTATGCCATCATTCCCTGGGAAAAAGGACCGGGCACGAACACGTGCCGTTTCATTTGCGATGTTTATACTCCAGAGGGTGAACGTTTTTCCGGTGATCCTCGCTTTATCTTAGAAAGCGTGATGAACGAGGCCAAAAAGATGGGCTTTATCTACAACACAGGGCCTGAGATGGAATTCTTCCTTTTCAAATCCCAGCCAGACGGGGAAATCCTTACTCAGCCTCACGACCGTGCCAGTTATTTTGATGTCTCTACTGATTTAGCTACTCAAATTCGCCATCAAATCGTCAATGCTTTGGAAGAATTTAGCATTAAAGCCGAAGCTCATCACCACGAGGTGGGAATAGGGCAGCATGAGATCGACTTTCGCTATGCGGATGCCAAGCGCACAGCAGATAGCACTGTGACATTCAGGCTGGCGGCAAAAGCTGTGGCCCAGATGAATGGCCTTTATGCCACTTTTATGCCCAAGCCCATTTTTGGCATCGCAGGATCAGGAATGCATGTCCATCAGAGCTTGACTGATGCTCGGACGGGAGAAAACTTATTCTATGATTCCCAGGACCCTTACTTTTTATCCCCTTTAGCTAAGAAATTTATGGCTGGCCAACTTTACCACGCCAGAGGGATGTGCGCTATTTTGGCACCCTTAGTAAATTCCTACAAAAGGTTGGTCGCCGGATTTGAGGCCCCGGTATACATCTCCTGGGGAAGCAGAAACCGTTCAGCCCTGATCCGTGTTCCTCGAATCAATCCTAAGCGAAAAGACGCTGCCAGATTGGAACTACGCTGCCCGGATCCTTCCTGCAATCCTTACCTGGCTTTTGCTGTGATGCTGGCCTGCGGCCTGGACGGAATCAAGAAAGACCTTCCTCTTCCAGAACCTTCTGAAGAAAACCTTTATCATTCTTCCAACAGCCAGAAACTCCCTCGGCTCCCTGGTTCTCTAAATGAAGCTTTAGAGGAATTAGAGAAAGACGAGGTAGTGCAACAAGCCCTGGGTGAGCATGCCTACACACATTTCTTGGAAGCTAAAACCCAGGAATGGCACGAATATCGAATTCAAGTGACAAAGTGGGAGATTGAGCGCTATCTTCCCATCTTTTAAAGATACTTACAGCTGCAAGAGGGTGAGCAACTCAGGAAATTTCTTTTCCATGGCCTCTTTGCCTTTAGCAATGAGCTCTTCTGGTTCCAGAAATTTATCCCAGCCCACTACTCCTACTTTAGGATTAATTACCAGGTCAGCATGACGAGCGTTCTCTCGCGCTAAATGATATCTTAAAGCGTTAATGGAATTGTTCACGATCCGCCGATAGGAAAAAGGTCCTGGACGAAAATTCATGGAGAAATGCTCAGAATCCAAATTAACAGCCAGAACCACCTCGGCTCCCATCTCTCTCACTATTTCCGCAGGAACTGGAGCCGAAAGTCCTCCATCTACCAGCAATCTGCCCTCCCACTCCACCGGCTGGAAAATTAAGGGATAGGCTCCAGAAGCTCTGATAGCGATTGCTACTTCGCCCTGGCCAATGGCTACCATCTCTCCGGTTAAAAGATCGGTAGCTATGGCCTTAAAGGGAATAGAAAGATCCTGGAAATTTTTCCTGCCAACCAAGCGTTCCAGGAAGCGAATAATTTTTTCTCCCCGGATGAGGCCCTGGCGGATCGTGGGATCTATGAGAGAAAGAAGCTCTTTCCAATTAGTGGAGCAGGCGATTTCCTCCAGGTAATCAGCGCTAATCCCTGCAGCATATAGCCCTCCGACTAAGGCCCCAATTGAGGAGCCGGCAATAAAACTAACGAGGATATTCTCCCTTTCCAGGACCTTTAAAATCCCGATATGGGCCAGTCCTTTTGCCCCGCCAGAGCCTAAAGCCAATCCGAGTTTTTTATTTTTCACCAACCCTTAAACCCACCGTCCTTAAAGAAAGAACTCTTAAAACTTGGCTTCGCTTTCCTCTTTGGCTTTTCGGAAACCCCCACGTTTGGAAAAAACGATCGCACCCGCTACCAGTATCACGCAGAGGACTACAGCCACAATTACTCCAGGATCTGATGTCTTGTACTGGATCAAAATAGGAGCAGCCAAAAGGGAAACCAGGTTGATAACTTTAATCATGGGATTTAAAGCCGGGCCAGCGGTGTCCTTCAAGGGGTCGCCAACAGTATCACCAACCACAGAGGCTTTGTGTGGCTCTGAACCCTTGCCCCCGTAAAGGCCGTCCTCTATGGATTTCTTAGCATTGTCCCAAGCAGCTCCAGAGTTGGCCATAAATACAGCAAGCAGCTGTCCGGAGAGTATAGCTCCCGCCAGGAACCCCCCCAGGGCTTCTACCTGGAGAAGCATTCCAATAATCAATGGAGTGAGCACGGCAATTAAAGCCAAGCCCACAAGCTCCCTTTGCGCAGCTATGGTGCAAATGCTCACCGCTTTCTTATAATCGGGCTGGACCTTGCCTTCCATTAATCCAGGAATACGGAATTGGCGACGAACTTCATCCACGATCAGCGCTGCAGCTCGAGCCACAGAATTAATGGTCAAGGACGAGAAAAGCCAGGGAATGGCGCCTCCTACAAGCATGCCAATAAACACTCGAGGATCTGAGACCCTGATTCCGGTGCTCATCAAACGCAAGGCTTCAGACACTCCCATTTGGGCCTGGACCCTGGTGACATCCGTTAGGAAAGAGCCGAAAAGGGAAACAGCAGCGATAACTGCAGAACCTATCGCTACTCCTTTGGTGATGGCCTTAGTAGTGTTTCCCACCGCATCCATATCAGCCAGAACCTGCCTGGCCTCTGGCTCTAAATGGGTCATTTCTCCAATGCCATTGGCGTTGTCCACGATGGGTCCGTAGGAATCCATAGCTACATTGTTACCAGTCAAAGTCAGCATTCCGATACCGGTCATAGCCACACCATACAGGACGTAAGTCACTGGATGACCCCAGTAAATCAGGATAGCAGCCAGGATAGTGCAAGCGATAACGATGATCTGCCAAACGGAAGCTTCAAAGCCAACAGCCAAGCCCCTCAAAATAAGGGTGGCGGCGCCAGTTCTGGAAGCGCTGGCAATATCTTTCACTGGCTTATGGTGAGTATCGGTAAAGACCTTTGTAATCTCATCAATGATGATGGCCAGCAGAATACCCACTCCAACTGAGAGGAAAGCCCGCCACTCGTGCATGTAGAAAATTGCCAGAAGGAGAAAGGAAACAAGAGAAATACCAGCAGAAGTGTAAAAACCTTTGTTGATAGCAGTCATAGCGTTTCCTTTCCTCTCCTCTTTCCTGCCTTTCACCAAGTAGGTACCGATAATCGAGGAAAGAACTCCAATACCGCGCACTAACAAAGGAAAAATAATCCATTTCAGCTCATGGGTTATGGACATGAGCGCTAAGCCTAAAATTAAACCTGAGACAATAGTTACCTCGTAGGATTCAAAGATGTCGGCGGCCATACCGGCACAATCTCCCACATTATCCCCAACCAGGTCCGCTACAACTGCCGCATTCCGAGGATCGTCCTCCGGAATACCGGCTTCCACTTTTCCCACAAGATCTGCTCCTACATCCGCAGCTTTAGTATAGATACCGCCCCCCACACGCATAAATAAAGCCAAAAGGGTGCCCCCGAATCCAAATCCTAAAAGTGCATCGGGGGCAGCAATGCCAAAAATCATAAAAATAATTGTCCCGCCCAGGAGACCAAGGCCGTCTGTAAGCATTCCTGTTATGGTGCCCGAGCGATAAGCAATCTTTAAAGCCTCACCGAAGCTCTTTCTTGAGGCTGCCGCCACGCGCACGCTTCCCTGAACAGCCATGCGCATACCAAATTGACCCACAAGCAGGGAAAAAGAAGCGCCCAAGACAAAGGCAATTGCGCGTCCCAATCCTACCACAACCCTGACTTGATCAGGAGCGAGCTGGGGGAATCTGGCCAGGGCTTCTTCAGAAGGAGGAACGATGTAAACAGAAAAGAAGAGCACCACAGTGAGGATCACGATCAAAGGCAAGATAGTCTTAAGCTGGCGATTTAAATAGGCATCGGCCCCGAGTCTGATGCCGTTCCAGACCTCTTGCATCTTCGCAGTTCCTTTTTCCTTGCGAATGACCTCAGTACGAAGGAATAAAGCGTATGCCAATCCTAAGATGGCAATCCCAAGAATGGTCCAGATTGCTCCAATCTCAAACGGACTGGCATTTACAAGGCTAGTCATGATCTCATCCTTTCTATTAAGAATTGCCTAAAATTAAATGAATTTTATTTATTGTAGCATCAGGCTGCAACAATTATTTTGTTTAAAAGTTCACCTTTCCAGCTTCCCCAAAAGCTCCCTCATGAAGAGAGGTAGATCCTCTGGCTTTCTTGAGGTAATCAGGTTTCCGTCAACAACCACTGGCTCATCGAGGTATTCGCCTCCAGCATTGATTAAATCATCCTTTACCGCCATAAAGCCTGTAACTTTTCTCCCTTTGACCAGGCCGGCTGAGATAATCACCCACCCCGCATGGCAGATGGCGGCTACAGGCCTTCCTAATTCATGAATCCTCCTAACGAGGTCAATAGTGAAGGGATCTCGCCTCATGAAATCGGGAGCAAAACCCCCAGGAATCACTATCCCTATGAGCTCATTGGGGTTCACTTCCGCGGCTTTCACCTCAGCCTGGAGGGGAAGGCCAAACTTAGAATGGTACTCTTTGGCCTCCGGGCCAATTAGCACGACCTCGTATCCGGCCTCCTTGAGCCTATAGTAGGGATAAATAACCTCAAATTCGTTGAAAAGATCGGCAATCAATAATCCAACTTTTTTCATCACTGGTTATCCTCCTGGTTCAAAAAATTTATAGATAATCTCAATTTCCTCAAAAATACTCCCTAACCCCCAAATTAGGAAAGAGGATTCCTACCCCTGGTGACGATTCATTCGAGAATAGTGGTGGGCCAATCGAATAGGCTCCGGTTTTCTGAAAAGGGATAGGAGCAAGGTCCAACGCACAGCTTCCTCCACAGAAAGAAGCCCTCCCGGAGAAACGTAGATTGGTCTTATCCCACTTTTAGTGCGCAAAGCGGCTCCAACCTTTTTCCCTTGGAGATAAATAAAACTGAACGAACCTCTCTCCGGGGCCGGTTCAAGAAAATCCCCTACAAATGGCTTTTTGGTAATTCCTATGGTGGGAATTTTAAGCTTTTCTTCCAAAAATGTGGCTAACCCAAAACGAAAAGGGTGAGCTATCCCGGCTCCATCCACAAAGAGCAGGTCGGGTTTCCCCCGGAGTCCGTTCAGCGCTTTCAAACAGGCTTCTCCTTCCCTCAGGGCCAAAAATCCAGGAATGTAGGGAAATTGGATGGGAGCAAAACAGAAAGATTTTTCCAAAAAGCCCATTTCAGGGAAAGAAAGCAAAACTGCGCAGGCCATCCCTTGCGCACCTACATAAGAGACATCCACCCCGCCTATGGACCGCTTATCTCTCTGAATCTGGCTCAAAAATTCCATTTTTGCTATTCTCTTGAGAGTAATTTAATCATACATAAGGTAGCTTATTAAGGTCTTGTTTTAACTCAGGAGACCTACAATACTGATGCTGAGTGAACGGGAAGGTTCTCTTAACCCTAAGGATAAATGGCCCAAAGGACAAGAACGAATTCGGAAATGAGGAACGAAGGCGATAAGAAAGAGGGCTCCTCAGTAAATAAAGCCTTTTGGAATTGCTCTTATCTTCCTTTAGAGCTTCCACTGGCAGTGGGACTTATTCCAGTTAGAATGATGGCCCAAAATGGCCCTACACCTCTCGCCGACCGCTTTCTCCCGGCTAACCTTTGCTCCTATGCGCGCTCTTTTCTGGAGGAAAGCCTAAAAGAAGAAGGGGGGCTTTTCCTTCTCTGTGATTGTTGCGATGCCGTAAGGCGCTTGGCTGACGCCCTGGAATATGAATTTCCCGGAAAAGTCATGCTCCTTTATCTTCCCAGATCCCCAGAGTATTTCAAATTCTTCAGGGAGGAACTGAAAAGGCTTCAGGATTTCCTCCTTCAAATCACTGCCAGGGACTTGGATCAGGAAAAGATCTTAGAAGCTAAGGAAAGAGTGGCTTCAAGAAGAAGGTATTTTCAAGAAATTAGGGCTCTAGCCCGAGAAGGACTAATCCGGCCTCTGGATTATTTCCAAATCCTGAAGGCTATGAACGATTTTTCTCAGAACATGGAGCCTGCAAAAGCCGGTTCTCAAGGAAAAGCCAGAGTTTTTGTATTGGGAAATAATCTCGATGACCCAGCAGTTTGGGAGGCCTTTGAGGAGTTAGATCTGAGGATCGTGGGGGACGATCTTTGCTATGGGGAAAAACAGGCAGAGATCTTCCCGGAGTTCCAGGGAGAGGATTATCTTGAAGCTTTAGCCTTAAGCTACCTCTCTCGCCCACCCTGCCCCCGCATGAGGAATTTGAAGGAGCGCCTGGATGACCTCCTGAACAAAATCCAAGCAAGAAGAGTGAACGGCGTCATCATCTTTCCTACAAAATACTGTGACTCCTTTTTCTACGATCTTCCTCTCCTCCGCACGTCCTTAAAGGAGAAGAACGTTCCCTTTTTAATCTTAGAGCAGGACTATTCCCAGAGGCCATTAGAACAATTGAAAACAAGAATCGAAGTCATGCTGGAGAAAGGTGAACATAGGTAAATTTCTACAAGAAAAAATGAAAGATGGATCTGCTTTAAAGCTCTTGCGCTCCTCATGGGTTTACAGCTTTCTTCATCCGTTTCTCAAAGGCCAGAGCCCCAGTGTGCAATTTGCCTTTGGGCTTGCCAGGGATGCCTACCTTAAAAGGAAACCGGTAGCCTTCACTTCCCTCTTCTTCCCCACTGAACTCGTTTATGCTTTAGGAATGATTCCCTTTCCGCTGGAAGTGATTGCGGGAATAGTCTCCTCCTTGGGAGTGGCCGTGCCTTTCCTCAGAAAGGCGGAAGAGGAGTGGTATTCTCAAGATCTCTGTTCCTTTCATCGTCTGGGAATAGGGTTGGCCTTGCAGGGTTACCTGCCACAACCGGACGCAGTTCTATCCTTAACCAGCCTCTGTGACGGCTCGCATCGCTTTTTCTATAACGTCTCCCATCTTTTTAAAGTTCCTCATTTCTTAATCGAGGTCCCCGGGCTAGGAAGGGAACAGGATCGGGAATACGTTTCCGGACAGCTTAAAAGGACAAGGATGGAGCTGGAAGCGCTGTTTGGAAGAAGAATCCAACAGAGCCAGTGGGAGGAAGTTCTGGGATATTCCAACTCTATGAGAGCAGAGCTTTTTAAAATTTACGCGCTGCAAAGCCAGACACCCTGCCCGGTATCGGGAGAGGCGGCGCTGGGTAATGTGGGCCTAATATACACCTGCGCAGGAAGCAAATGGGGGCCGGAGTTAATCTCTGCCTGGAGGGAAAGTATCGAGAGGAGGGAGGATGCGGAAAATTATCGCCTTTTTTGGCTTCATCTGAGGCCCTATTATCCTGCTCCCATTTTTGCGTTTCTCAAGGAAAGAGGGGTTTCCATCGTGGGGGATGAGCTTTCCAGCTATATCTGGCCTGAGCTCAACCCGGTCAATCCAGAATTCAGCTTAACTACTAAGATTTATGCAAACTTCGGCCTTGGGCCCATTCAGAACAGAATAAACAACATATTGCGTTTGGTCCGCGAAAGAAAAGCACAAGGGGTGGTGATCTTTTCCCACAGGGGATGCAGGCAAAGCACGGGTGGAGCTTTTCTGCTGAAAGAAGCTCTTAAAAAACAGGGCATCCCCTGTTTGATACTGGACGGTGATTGTGTGGACCCTCGGGAATTAAACTGGGAACAAATGAGAACCCGCATTGAAGGATTTCTGGAAATACTATGAATGTATATTGTGGGTTAGATATTGGATCCCTCCAGGCTAAAGGAATTTTACTTAAAGGAAGAAGCCTTCTGGCCAAAATGATGCTTCCTACAGGTGGAAATGCTCCGGAAACAGCCCAAAAGCTCTTCCAAGCCCTCCTTGCCATAGGGGGTGTTTCTCCTGAGGAAGTCCAGTCAATTGTGGCTACGGGATACGGCAGAATTTCAGTACCCTTTGCCACAAAGACAGTGACTGAAATAACCTGCCATGCTCGGGGAATCTTTCATTTTCTTCCTCAGGTTCAAACTTTGATTGACATAGGAGGGCAGGATTCCAAAGCTATCTGCCTGGGTAAGGGAAAGGTGATGGACTTCGTGATGAATGACAGGTGCGCTGCAGGAACGGGCCGTTTCTTAGAGGTTATGGCCCAAAACTTTCAGCTATCCCCAAAGGAATTAGGAGAACTCTCCCTTCAAGCAAAAGGAGAGGTGGCAATATCGGCTACATGCACGGTCTTCGCCGAGTCCGAGGTCATAGGCCTGATTGCCAGAGGGCTTCCCCGAGAAGAAATCGCCAGGGGTATCATGTCTGCGATTGCCCAGAGAGTGGCAGGCATGGTTAACCGACTTGGTTTGAAAGAACCCGTGGCCATGTCCGGAGGTGTAGCCCAGAATCCAGGGGTGGTAAAGGCCTTAGAGAAAGAATTGGGAGTTAATATCCTGATTCCCCCAGACCCTCAAATGATTGGAGCCTGGGGAGCTGCGCTGATTGCTCAAGAAAATGAATGAAATCATAAAAGACAGGGTCCAGGGAGGAATATTGGGCTTCGTCATAGGAGATGCTCTGGGCATGCCCGTAAAAGGCTTCTCTTCTCTGGAAGCTACTTCTTTTTTTCAAAATGGGATTCAATTCAAGGATGGCCCTTCGCTCAAAGCTGGGCAGTTCACTTCCCACACCCTGATCCTCCTTGCCACCATCAAGAGTTTCTTGGATAAGTCTGACTTTGATCCTTCCGATGTGGCGAAAAAAATGCTGGAAATTTATGAGGAAGGAATCAGAAGGGGAATGGGAGCCAGTACTCAGGCTGCTCTGAGGAGGATCAAAAGGGGAATACCCTGGGACCAGGCCGGGGATTATGGACCTCTCGCCATAGGAAGGGGAGCCCTGATGCGGGTTTTGCCAGTTGCCTTCTGGACCCTGAATCAACCCTCGCGCACCCAGGAAGCTGTAACTACAAGCACGGTGATCACTCACCAGAACGATGAAGCTATTGCCAGCTCCCTGGTTTTGGCCATCGCCCTCCAAGAGGCTCTACAGGGAAGGATAGGTGAGCTTTTCTCTAAATGTTTGAAGGAAGCTAAAGGAACAGGGGTCTATAACAGGTTGAAACAAGCGGAGGAGCTTTTCAAGCGAAGGGTCAATCCCCCCGAAGCCATCTTAACTATAGGAAATTCGGGGATTGCTGCTGAGATCGTGTCATCCGCTCTTTACTGTTTTCTTTATTTTCCCTCCAGTTTCAGGGAGGCGATTGCGGGCCCCTTGCTGGCTGGAGGAGATACTGCGGCAATTGCGGCCCTGACCGGAGCGCTCTCGGGGACATATTTGGGCTCAAAGAAAATCCCCGGAGAATTGCTAAAAAAACTGGAAAGAGGGGAAGAGATTATCGGTTTAAGTGAGAAATTTGCGGAGTTAATCACCAATCATATCGCTCCTCTTTCCACGGATCAGCAGAGTTAGAATACCCCCTCTCCTCCCAGTATCCCAGAACTTCTTTATCTAAAAAGCGGATGGTGCAGAGCCACTTCAAGGACTTATAAGCGTATTTTCCGGGAACAACCAGTCGCAGTGGCCCTCCATTTTCGGGAGGGATTGGCTTCCCTTGAAGGGAATGGGCAATAATCGCAGGTTCCCTGCTCAGGTAATCCAGGGGAAGGCTGGTAGTATATTCGCTTTGGGCCTCAAAGAGAACACATTTAGCTTCCGGAAAGGGCCTAACTTCATCCAGAAGGCGCTGGAAATACATTCCCTGCCAGGTGAGATTAAGGACGGACCATCCCGTCACGCAATGAAAGTCACAGGTCAAGGAATCCTGAGCCATGGGGATAAATTCCCTGAGGGTCCAGCGCAGTGGCCTTTCCACCATTCCTTTTATTTCCAGGTACCAGATCTCCCCGGGAATTTTAGGAATGGGGCTTTCAACGTGGAGGGGAACAAGCCGATTTGACAGTTTCTGACCGGGAGGGATCCTCTCCTTCATTTTAAGTTTTCCTTCTCCAGAATTTCCAGGAGATTTCTCACGATATGCGGCTCCCGGGAAAACCTACCCCTACGGTCCACAAGGTAGGCTTTGATTCCGGCCGCCTGAGCCCCTTTCAGATCCTCCTCGAGGGAATCACCGGCATAGGCTACTTCCTCCCTCTTCAGGCCCGATTGCTTCAAAGCCAAATGAAAGGGGAGAGGGGAAGGTTTGATCTCCCGCACTGATTCTCTGCCTAAAACCAAGGAAAAGTAGTGGGAGAGGCCAAATTTAATTAATTTCTGTTCCACTCCTTCTAAGGGCCTTGAGGAAATTATGGCCAGATATAGCCCTCTTGCTTTTAAATGCTGGAGGAAGGGGACCGTCTCTGGGTAAAGTCTCTCGTTTTCCCGCTGGTCCATCTTTTCCCTGATTCTTTCCAATAAATCGGGAGGATAATCCTTAATTCCCAAACGGGATAATACTTGATCTGCGAAGCCCTTCCAGAGTTCCTCCCCAGTGTTATAGGGATGTGAGCTTGAGCGATACCAAATCCTGGCTGACATATAAGCGGCGAAAACTTCCTCAAGGGGAAATTTTATCTCCAGGTCCAGGAGGGTATCATAAAAGTCCTCTTCTGGAGCTCGAATCAGAGTTCCATCAAGATCGAAGAAGAAACCTCTAAGCATTTCTCTCTTTCAAATTTTAAATTTAGCATATCATATTCCAGCTTCTCCTGAGTGAGCTAAGAACCCAAAAAACGTTTACATAAATGAAGTAAATGTGGTAAAAACTTACGGAATGTTTTACCTGGTAATCATTGCCATAGCCATAGGTTTAATATTCGATTTCTTGAACGGATTTCACGATGCAGCTAACTCAATTGCCACAATAGTTTCCACGCGCGTCCTGCCTCCCAAGCTGGCTGTCGCTTGGGCTGCTTTTTTTAATTTCATAGCCGCTTTTGGTTTCGGCACAGCAGTAGCTCACACAATTGGTGCCGGGTTAGTGAAGATCGATACAGTGGACATCTTCTGTTTAATTGCCGCTCTGGTTGGAGCAAACATCTGGATCCTGATCACCTGGTATTTAGGACTACCTATATCTAGTTCTCACTCCCTGATTGGGGGATACGCAGGAGCGGTTCTTCTAAAGTCTGGACCTTCAGTATTTGTCCTTTCCGGTTGGATCAAAGTTTTAGCTTTTATCGTGATTTCCCCTCTCCTGGGGTTAGTATTGGGCTATTTTTTCATGACGCTGGTTTTCTGGCTTTTCCACAAAAAGAGCGCTACGAGGATGAACATGGTATTCCGTCGACTTCAGCTCCTTTCTGCGGCTGCTTACTCCTTGGGCCACGGAATGAACGACGCCCAGAAGACCATGGGCATCATTGCGGGAGTCCTTTTTACAGCCGGGTTCCTTCCAACTTACGAAATTCCCATCTGGGTTATTCTCTCCTGCCATGCAGCCATTGCTCTGGGAACCTTTTTCGGTGGGTGGAGAATCGTGAAAACTATGGGTTCAAAAATCACCAAACTTCAGCCTGTAGGTGGTTTCTGTGCAGAAACCGCTGGAGCCATTACTATTATAGCTTCCTCAATTGCCGGAATCCCAGTTTCCACCACTCATACCATCGCGGGGGCCATAATGGGCGTGGGTTCAGCTCGGAGAATAAAATCGGTGAGATGGGGGGTAGCTGGAAGCATCGTTTGGGCCTGGGTGCTCACTATCCCCGTGGCCGCCCTCTTCGGAGCGGGGGTTTACCTTCTAATTCAGCTTTTTGTCTGAAGCTTCCTAAGCCTCAGGAGTGTTTGATTACAATATTCTGGAGCACTGTGGCTACATCCTCGGCTTTGTCGATGGCGGCCTCCAGAATGTCGTAAATTTCCTTCAATTTGATGATTTCCAGGGGATCACGAGAGTGGTCCTGGAAAAGAAGGGCGATGGCCTTTCTGTAAGTATCATCGGCCAAATTCTCGTAGCTGTGCACTTCGATCCAGTGGGGCGCGATCCCCTTAAAAGTGGGAAGCTTATCCACTGCCAGCTTCAATTCCTGGGTCATTTTAATTAAAATCTCTGACATGGCGATCATGGTGGTGTTGGGCTGATCCACGGAAAAAAGAACCAGGCTATCTGAAGTGGCTTCGATTAAATCCACAACATCATCCATAGCCGAGGCTAAAGCATAGATATCCTCACGATCTATGGGAGTGACAAAGCTCTGGTTCACCTGTTGAGCGATTTGATGGGTCAGATTATCGCACTCGTGCTCCACTTCCTTAATCGCCTTGGCCTTAAAAACGGAATTGTTGTAATCGGTGAAAAGATCGTGCAGAAGTTCTGAGGCTTCAACCATCTTCTCCATGGTGGTGGAGAAGAGCTCGTAAAAGATTTTATCTTTAGGAAACAAGTTGAGCTTCATATCTCAAATTTATTCCATTTTTTGAAGCTTTGCAAGGAAAGGCTTCGAGGATTTTCCTGAGGGCTTAAAATTAAGGAAAAGGATCGAAGGAGGCTTTCATGTTCCAGTTATCAGGGGACCTCTGGCAAATTGTCTTGAGGACCACCATAGTATTCCTGGTTATTCTTCTCGGACTGAGGATCCTGGGGAAAAGGGAAATGGGCCAGATGACGCCCTTTGACCTTGTTCTGCTTTTGCTTTTGGCAAACGCCGTACAAAATGCCATGACCGGCCCCGATACCTCCATCTGGGGTGGATTGGTCGGTGCCACTACATTAATCGTCATCACCTGGGGAGTTTCTCTAATCAGGGAAAGGTATGCCAGGCTCAGGGGAGCGCTTGAAGGACAGCCCACAATTCTCATAAGCAGAGGAAGCATCATTGAACAAAACCTAAAGAGGGAAAAGATCGACAAGGATGAGCTGGAGATGGCCGCCAGGGAACATGGTATTGAGGATTTAAAAAATGTGGAACTCGCCGTGCTGGAAATAGACGGCTCTATCAGCATCATTCCCTATTCTGAGCACCACGTGCGCGTGAAGAGAAAATTAAAAGCTATGCGCCACCGTTAGGCTCAGGATTTTAGGAAGGTGCGCAGAAACTCCATGGTCCCTTCCTTTAAGGCAATTAATGTGACAAAAGGTCGAGCAATGGGGGCTGCTAACCTCTTCGTAGAGCCCTGAACTAACTGAGCGGTTCGGTTCCATTGTTTGAGCTTAAGGTCCAACTCTCGTTCTGCTTTCCTTAAAGCATTTCCCAAAGCCAAGAGAAAGATAGATAGAACGATAGTGAGCCCGATGAAGAGCAGGGCTAAGAGAAAGATAGCCAGGTCTCGCCAGAACGAAAGGCCCATCTCATCCGCTCCAGCACCCCATTATTTCTTCTTTTTTCTTCTTGAAGGCTTCCTTGCCTTTTTCGCAAGCTTCCTGGATGCGTTTACCTAAATCTTCCCGGGTTTTCTTACCCTCCTGGGGAGCAAAAAGAAGCCCCAGCACAACGCCCAGGCCAGCTCCGATGGCGAAACCCAAAAGGAAATTCCTCATTTTTTCCTCCTTCTCCTCCTCAAAAAACCGCTTAATATTTTAAAAGCCAGTGAACCCTTACGGCTGGGTTTCAGAATTCCCTCCAGGGGACCGCTTAAGGAATCGCTGATGATCTTCAAAAGGTTTGAGGTGGTCTTAAAAGTCTCCTCACCTGCTTTTAGAATTGGCTTTAAATCCTCTTTTAGCGTGCGCAGAAAGGAAATAATAGAAGCGATTAGCCAGATAAAAAGGCCAAGAGCCACCAGAGTGATCCCCGCAAGCACAATTACCGCTATATCTCTCGCTGTTTGCAAGATTCTCTCCCGTCCTCGTTTAGGTAATTCTTTTATAGCACAGCCTTTCTGATTCCGCTATACTTTACGAAAGATTATTTGAGGAAAACGGGAAAATCCGAGATGAAACAACTAAAAATTTTTATTACGGGAGCATCTTCGGGCATCGGGTTAACCACGGCTCTGCACCTAATTTCAAGAGGGCATTTTGTGGTGGGATCAAGCCGACATCCGGAGCGGCTGACCAAAAAAGAACTGAAAGAAAAGGTGCTCCGCGACCACACTCGCTTCCGGTTGGATAAGGAGGGTCGGGCCATTCCCTTGCGGATTGAGCTCCCGCAGGAGCTCCAAAATCTCGATCCTCTTTTAGAATCCCTGAAGCTTGTGGCTCTTGATCCCTCCCGGGAGGGATCGGCAGAAGAGGCAGCTCGAGAATTTTTTTCCCTTTCTGGAGGAGAGATTGACGTTCTCTTTTTGAATGCCGGAATGGGGATCTTCGGCCCGGTGGAGGAGACCGAAATTGAACTCGTCCGCCAGCAGTTTGAGGCTAACGTCTTTCAGCACCTCAAGGTGCTGAAAGAGTTTCTTCCGGTAATGAGGGAAAAGAGAAAGGGGAAGGTGATCTTCACGAGTTCCCTGGGAGGCCTGATCTCCATCCCCTTTGAAAGCCATTATTCTGCAACCAAAGCCGCCCTGGAGCGTTTGGCTGAGGGTTTGAGGATGGAGCTCAAGCCTTTTTCCATCCAGGTTGCCGTGGTGGAACCGGGGGACATCAACACTGCCTTTAACCTGACTACGGCGCAAGCCCTGAAAAGGATCGCTCCTGAAGCAAAAAGCGATGACCTCTCTCGTTTGCTAAACTCCTTTCCCCTTCCCGAAAGCTCGCCTTATTATTTCCGGGCTCGCAATTCCTGGAACTACATTTTCAGGAGCCTGCTCTTAAAACCCTCGCCTTCAGTGGTAGCCAGATTGATGGTTAAGCTGGCCGAGAAGGAGCGCATCGCTTTTCGCTATCGGGCAGGGGATCCTTTCCAGACGATCCCTGTGTGGATGGGGACAAAACTTTTACCGCAAAGAGTAATTCAGTGGGCGGTAGAAAAACTCTACGAGCTGGACAAAAAATGAGGGTAGCCATACTCCTCAAAGGGAAGTTTTCCTCCTCTCCTGAAGACCAAAAGAGGAAAAAACAGCAGGAGAAAACTGCCCGGGCAGTGGAGGAGGCCTTAAACGAACTGGGCTTCGAGGTCTTTCGCCTTTATTTCACCCCTCCCGATTTTTCCCCCCTTATAAATTCTTCCTGTGATGTTATCTTTAACCTCTATGCGGCAACGGGAAGGGAGCAGGCTTTAGTGGCGGGGCTCCTGGAGCTTTCAGGAGTTCCTTTCACAGGATCCACCGCCTTGGGACATTTCCTGGCCTTAGGAAAGCACATCGCTAAGGCGGTCTGGAAGCAGAACGAAATACCCACTCCCCCTTCCTTTTTCCCGCCTGATCCCCGGGAAGGGGACTTCCCTTTGATCGTCAAGCCAGCGTATGGGGGTTCCGGGGAGGGAATCTCCTCGAACTCCATCGTTAGGAACTTCGAGGAATTGGAGCAAGCGATCAGGAGAGGGGAACGGTTTTCTCCTCTCCTTGTAGAAAAGTTCATCCCGGGAAAGGAAATTACCGTTGGTCTTTTAGGGAATCCTCCTCATGTTCTCCCCCCGCTCGAGGTCTCCTTTGATCGCCTTCCTAAAGAGGTAGCAAGGATTAACAGCTTCGAGGCCAAAACGACTTACAGCGATCTTGTAGAGGTGAAACCCGCTTGCCTTCCAGGTAAGGTCAGGCTTTCGGTGGAAGAAGTGGCATTCCGTGCCTTTCAGGCTTTGGGGCTCAGGGACTACGCGCGCTGCGACATCAGGCTGGATGAAAGCGGTAACCCTTACGTTCTGGAGATCAACAGCCTCCCCGGCCTGGAACCCGGATATTCTGACCTGCCCAGGGCAGCGGAGGCGGACGGTATTTATTTTACAGAGCTTATTGGAAAAATAATGGAGAGGTGCCTTTTTTGAATCAATTAAAAAGGGCGGGGAGAAAGTGCTTAATATCTTGAAACCCAGGGAGAAACATCCAGTTTGTGCGGAAATCAGGAAAGATGGCCGCGCCATGGCCCACGTCATGGACCTTCCGGGGTGTATCAGCAAAGGCCAGAACCTTGATCAGGCTTTAGCAAAGCTACCAGAGGAAATCGAGGATTATCGTCTCTGGATTTCCCGCCATTTCCCGGAGAGGGAAATAGGATCGAACTCCTGGGAGCTTTTAGAACTTCAGGAGGGCCTGGCCCCTTTCGAATCCGGGGATGCCGCTGCTCTTTTTCAGCTTGATCTTTACCCCCCTGGGGACGAGGAGTTAGAAGAATACTTCAGGAGGATGGAGGCCTCGCGCAAAGACCTTCTGGATTTGGTCTCTGGCCTTTCCGAGGAAGAGCTCAAAAAGGATCGAGGTCCCGGGAAAAGAACCATTGAGAAAATCCTCTGGCACATCGCCCAGGCTGAGGAGTGGTATATTTCCCGTCTGGGAATAATTCCTGAGCTTAAGGAATTGGAGGACTTTAAGGGAACCCAGTTCGAGTACCTGAAAGCCGTAAGGGAAATAGCTTATAAGAGACTGCGTTCCCTTAGACCTCTGGAGAGGGCCACGGTTTATCGCATACCGGAGTATACGGATCATCCAGATGAACCCTGGACATCGCGCAAGGTGCTGCGGAGGTTCTTAGAACACGAAAGGGAGCACACCAGGAACATCAGGGAACTTCTGGGACAAACCCCCTAATTTTGGGGTCAGGTCTTGCAATAACACATTTCATTTCCAGCTGGCCTCTGTGGCTATTTCAGCAGGCAATGAAAGGTTTTGAAGATTCCGATTTCTGAAGAATTGAGGAACGCTCACCATAGCTCATAGGTAATGAGGCCTACCCCGGGAGGGGTGAAACGCATAAAAGAGAAAATCTCCCCTCTCCTAATATGCCCGGGACTCGGGAATCTGCTCCATATGCCGAGCTACGGCAGTCATCTTGGCCCCTTTGCTCCTTCAGTTCACCTGAGGGGCCTCCTCGTTCCCTGAATTGATCAGATTGGCAGCAAGGAGGGCAGATTCATAAAGCCGATGATAGACCTTCCTTATTATCTCTTTACGGCATAGGCGACAATCCCCGCCCCGATTTCCAATACACCTGCAACAATAATCAAAACTAAGCCAGCCCCAAATCCGGCTTGGACTCCCTGTGCTAAATAAGCGTTCAAGGAGTAATAGATCCCCTGATATTCCAGAGCAGGAGCGTATAACACCAGAAGCCACCAGAGCACAGCAGCCAAAATGTAGACCATTCCATCTCCCAAATACCAAAAGCGCTTCCCCGCTCCCTTTCCCCTGCTCAGGAGGCGAAAAAGGGAAAGGAGCAATTCAAGGAAGCCAGCGAGGAGCAAAGCAAGGGGCAGTACATAAACCCACCAGGCAACCCCGCCTTCCTGAAGAATGCGCAATGGGCTGAAGCTTTCGGCAGGGTAACCCAAAAACCCCAAAGTAATCCAGGGAACGAAAAAAGCCACAATTATCAAAACATCAGCTAAAAGGACGATCAAATCAGGAATGGGGTTGTAGGGACGGGCTTGAGCGGTTTGCGCAGGAAAAGACTGCGGCGGATAAACCTGCTCCGCTCCTACTCTTGCGCCGCAATAGGGACAGAAATTGACCCCAGGTGGAATTTCTTTTCCACAATTTTTACAGTACATAACCTCCTCCTTTCAATTTTTGCTGATTAACCCAAGGTGTATGAATTATTTGAGGGTCCTTTACTAACTATCTTACCAGTCTAAGAGTCTTCTCTCCCCCTCAATTTTCTTTATATCACTAATGTCCTGGGTCACCTCCATGGTTCCCAGATAATTCCCCTCTTTATCCCGCACGGCAAAGTACCGGATCAAAATTAATCTGCCGTTCATGTTGATCCAGAAATCAGCGTGGTCCCTGGTTCCTTTCTTGAACTCCTCCACGATTTTTTCCACGATGTGCACGCTCTTCTGGGGATGGCAGTTCTGCACTTTTCTCCCGATCACGGCTTTAGTCCTGGTGAAAATTCTCCCCTGAGACTGGTTGAAGTATTTTACCTGGTCGTTACGATCCACAAATGTGATATCCACGGGCAGAGTATTGAGCGCACATTCTAATTCCTCCAGGGTGAAGGAGCCGCTCTCCAGGGTGATCAGGCCCTCTTCTTTTAAGAGGACGGCTTTCTCTTCAACTTTCTCTACTTTGAGGGGTACTCTGGCTGCCTCCGGAGTGAAACAGCAATAGCCGATTTCGTCAAACTGCTGTCTAATCTCCTGCCATTCCTGGCCTGAGAACGCTTGCTTCGCCATGGGGAAGAGAATGTTGTTTTCCTTGTAGAAGTGGCTGGAGAGCATTTCCTTCAAAGAGTTGGCTGTTGTCTCCAGTTTGGATACGAAAGTCTGGAATACTAAACCATCCCTATCCTCCATGAGATCGTAAAGCTCCTTTTTCAGAGCCCTGATCTTGTCGTGCTCCATCCACATAATAGCCGGGGGCTCTTTGATCCCGTGCTTTTCCAAATACGGGAAAAGGACGTTCTCCTCCCGGAGATAGTGCTTCTCAGATTCTTTCAGGTGGCGGGCGATGTTTTCTATCTCCTTTATCTCCCCTTTCCCCTCTTCCAGATCCCTCTTTCCCTTCATTTCCCTGATGATCCCCAAAAGCTTTTCCTGGAAATCCAGAAGGACTCTATGCTCCTCCATGAGGATAAAAATAGGGTGTCCTCCTTCAGCTGAGGCCTCCTGCAGGGATTCCCGGAAAACCGCAAGGTGCACCTCGCAGAGCCTCTGCACCTCTTCCCTGGGAAGTCCCTCCCTGATCAGTTCCTCCTCCACCTGCGCGATTTCTGTGGCTGAGACCCTGCCAAAGACTTGTTTGAACTTCTCCTTTATCTCTTCGGGGTTCTCTCCGCGGTGCAGCCTCTTAATTAGCTCCTTTAACACTTCCTTCTTGCCACCGAAAAACTCGCTCACCAATTTTACCTCCTATCTTTTTGGCGCTGGCCTTTTTCTCATTTTAACTTTTATTTTAACTTTTTTATTTCAATAATATTTTATTCGGCAACCCAGGGGGTCAAACAAAAGTAAAATGAATTATACGCTGCGTCAGAGGGTTGCTTGTGAGCTCATCCGGGAATGTTCTCTGAATCGCTTCAGGGAGGGATGGGATCGCCCTCACGCACCTCGTCCCCTTTGTCGCCATTACGCTGATAGGAATCCCTTCCATCCTTCAGCAAAAAAGATTTATAGGATTGAGCCTTCTGCTCTCCCGGAAAGGAACTCCGCTCGCACCTGAAAGTTGAAAGCAGAAGATAGCCTCAATTGTTCCCTTTGAATCGGGGCTAAAGGCCAAAGGGAATAAGGAGGAAATGATCTTGCCTTCTAAGGCCGAAGGAATCCGGAGAAAAAACATCTCCTTAAAGATTCAAACCGGATCGTAGTTTCCATTTCTTTGAATGAAAAAACATTAAAATAGAGGGAACAAATAAAAGGAGGGAAGGCCTTATGAATTTGACGCTTTTTGAGGAAAGAATCGGCAAGGTTCAGGCAAATCTCAAGAAACAGGGTATAGGGATACAGTTCATCTGTTCCCTGGATAACCTGGCCTATCTCAGCGGGGTGCGACCGCTCGCCTTAGAGCGCCTGACGCTCCTTTCTCTACCACAGGAAGGGAAGCCCCACCTGATCTTACCTAAGTTGAGCGAGCAGGAATTTTTACACTTAAGTTCCCTTTTTGATCTTCTGGCCTGGGAAGATGGCCAGGATCCCGTGGCTTTAGTTCAGGATGAGCTCAAGAGGCTCTCTCCAGGTCTTCCTTTGGCGGCGGACCGGGGGACTCCCGGGTACCTGATCCTGGCTCTGGCGAAGAGTTTGCCCCTGGACCTGATCCTTTTAAACGAAGATTCCATAAAAGGCCTGCGCCAGATCAAGAGCCGGGAGGAAGTCGAGCTCCTGAAAGCTTCTGGAGCAATAGTCGATGAAGTCCTTAAAGAAGTTCGGAAGTTCGCAAAACCCGGCATGAGCGAGCTCGAGGTGGCCTCCTTCATGATTACAGAGATCATGAAGCGAGGGGCGGTAGCTGACCCCTCCATTCCTATCGTGGCTTCCGGTCCCCACAGTGCTGTTCCGCACCACCAGACCGGCTCGCGCCAATTGCAGGTTGGCGAGCCTCTTTTGATTGATTTTGGTTGCGTCTTCAAGGGATATTATTCCGATGTCACGCGCACTTTCTTCTTAGGCGAGCCCTCGGAGGAGTTCCAAAGAGTCTACCAGATAGTGAAAGAAGCTCAGGCTAAGGCTCTCTCCCTGATTCGCCCGGGAATCCCTCTCGGCTCTCTGGACGAGGCTGCCAGAGAGCACATTAAAAATTCCGGTTATGGGGAATACTTCATCCACAGGCTGGGGCATGGGCTGGGAATGGAAATACATGAGGAACCTTACATCTACTCCGGAAACTCCACTCCGGCAGAAGCGGGCATGTGCTTCTCGGTGGAGCCAGGAATTTACCTTCCCGGTCGTTTCGGGGTGCGCATTGAGGACTGCGTAGTGGTAGAAAAAGAAGGTCCCCTGCTTTTGACCCACTTCCCCAAAGAGCTAATCTTGATAGGATAAAAAAGGGGATAATTTTTGAATTCAGTTTAAGGCTGGTTTGACCTGGGAGGTTTTCAGGCTCGCTATATCATTCCGGCGTTGACATTCATAACTATTGAGCAATAATTCTCTTAAGAAAAAATTGCGCTGATCCAAATCGGGAGACAAGGCTTTCATATTATCAAGTGAACTTAGCTCAGGATCAAGGAGGGAAAAATGAAAATAAGTATTTTGAGGAAAGCGGTGGCCGGTATCCTTATTCTCTTAATCACTTTCACCATATTGAGCGTCGTTCCCCAAGTTAACGGCGTGATACATGGGCCTTTCTGGAGGATGTTCATGCACGATCCACAACACACGGGAAGTACAGAATATTCCGGTTGTAATTCCCCCAGGGTGAAAGGGACCTTTGATGCCCACAACCCCATCAGTTCCACCCCTGCCATTGACGAAGAGGGGAACATTTACCTTCTCACGACTTCAGGAACCCTCTTTGCAATTTCTCCCCAGGGAGAGATAATGTGGAACTTTAAAACTGGGACGGGTATCCCTGGGGCCTCTTTCTGGGTGACACCCTTGATCGCTTGCGCAGAAGGAATTGGGGGAGTTTATTCAGACGAGACAACTCCTCAATTTTTAATCTATTTTGGGGCAGGGAACCAGTTTTTCGCTTTGGATAAGGAGGGAAATTTAAAATGGCAAACTCCTCTTTCTCCGATGGGGAATGTCGTCGGTTCGCCCAACGTATGCCAAATTAATGGGATAATGCAGGCTACAACTTTGGGGTGGGTGATTCTCAATGGTGGCGACGGGAGTGTGGTTAAACCAATTCACTACGGTCACCCCTGCCTTCCTCCTGCTTTATCTCGGACTACTCATCCTTTTGAGTTGGGTAAGATGTACGTTCCCTCAGGAAATTTCCTTTTTTGTTGGGATGGATCCGAGGATTCATTATTATGGAGTTTCGATGTGGGGTCTGGTGGAAAGGTTTATTCCCCCTCCATTGGGCCCGACGGTACCATCTATTTCCGCTCAGATCAAAAGCTCTATGCGGTGAATCCTGACGGAAGTGAAAAGTGGAGCGTGAATTTCCAAGGCACCGCCCTGCCCGCAATTGGATCAGACGGAACAATCTATTTAGGATCTACGGACAAAACTTTCCAGGCCCTTAACCCTGCAAACGGCGAGGTGCTCTGGAAATTTACCGAAGGACATTCTCTGTATTCTGCAGCCACAATCGACGCAAATGGAGTGATATATTTTGGTTCTGAAGACGGCAAACTTTATGCCCTGAATTCCGATGGCTCTCTGAAGTGGTCCTTCGATGCCGGGTCAACCGTTGCCGCTCCTCCCTCCATCGCTCCCGACGGCACAATCTATTTTGGCACTGCCGATGGTCTCCTCTATGCTCTGGAGGAAAACCCTATTCTGGCCGGAACTCCTACTCCTACCCTCTCCCTCTCCTTCCCCGACGTCCCCTCCGATTACTGGGCCTACGCTGAGATCATGAAGCTCGTAGGGGAAGGGGTAATCAAGGGCTACCCCGATGGGACCTTCAAACCGGAGTTCCCCGTGACCAGGGCGGAGTTCTCCAAGATGGTCCTCCTCTCCCTGGGATACTCCCAGGAGTTCCCTTCCACCCCCTCCTTTTCTGATTTAGATCCCACCGAGTGGTACTACGGCTACGTGGAGGGAGCGGCCAAACACGGTCTGGTGAAGGGCTACCCCGATGGAACCTTCAAACCCCAGGGGAACATCACCCTCGCCGAGGTCCTCACCGTGATCGTCAGGGCCAAGGGATGGAGCGAGGTTTCCCCTCCCGGTCCCCCTCCCTACATCTTCCTCCATGATCGGGATGACTCCGTGCGTCTTATCACAGCGGAAGACTGGTACTACGGGGTAGTGGGAGCTGCTGCTCAGAATGGCCTCCTCCGCTTCCCCGATTACTCCCAGATCACTGTCCCCGGAGCGGGAAGCGGGGAGTACGAGGTGCGCTTCAACTCCCCTGCCACCAGAGCTCAGACAGCGGTCTTCTTATCCCGAATTTAGCGGGGTCAGGTCTTGCAATAACACATTTTAACACCCACTGCCGGGTGGTAAATGGGAAAAAACAAGATTTTACCTGGATGATGTAGCACCGTCAATGTGCCATTAACTGCCGTCCGAAGAGAACTCCTTTTATTAGAAAGGGCGAAAGCCCGTCCCTTAAAAGGGCAACGGAGAAAGTTCGAATTGGTGCTTTGTCTCTTATTTGATCTTTTCAAAAAAGCGCTCCAATACCCTTTACAATCGATGAAAATAATCAGCCGAAAAAAGCCAAGTCTCCTCAAGTATGATTCATTTTCCGATTTCTAAAAGCGTTATATAACGCTGCCTGAATCTCGAACAGGAAGCTAACAGATAAAAATGAAAGCTATCCGGGCTAATTGCGCTTAAGGGCTTCCTCCGCTTCCCTTTTTCCTCTTTCCAGGAGTTCTTTTCCCCTCTTAAAGTCCCAAAAAGGAACATCCTCATGGGTTAAAGGAATATAGTGCAAAGTCACTCCTCTGCTTTGAGCTTCCTCCAATTCTTTCTCCATCTGGAATTTAATCATCAGGGAAATCGTGTAAGAAAGAATCTGGGTCCAGTCCATCTTTTCGCTTATTCCTCCCAAACTTTCCTGGATTGCCAGGGCATAAACTTCCCCTGCTCCTCTTTGAATGGCTTGAAGCAAGGGAAGGTTGGAAATGACCCCTCCATCCAGATACTCCTCTCCTTGAACGACCCATGGAGAGTAGTAGGGAGGAATTGCAGCAGAGGCCATCATGCCATCAATAAGAAGGTCTCCGGGATTGTCCCCAAAAACCTTCAATGTTCCATCCCTAAAGCGCACGGCAACAGTGTAGGCAGGAATCTTAAGCTGCCCGAAAGTTGTAATCCCCGGGGGGAGAGTTTTCTTTAAGAAAAGGGATAGGGCATGGGCATCAAACAAGGCTGGATGCCGATTTATCATTCTCCTCAGGGTTACGAGAGGAGAGGAGACTCCCGCATCCTCCCCTTTCGCTTTAAGCCAAAGGCTTTTCATCCTTTCTATCTGATCCGGAGAAGGATCAAGAGCGAAAAATACGGAATTCAGGGCACCAGCAGAAGCCCCCACCAAAAAATCCGGATAAATCCCTTGCTGCAACAGGTATTCCAGAGCCCCCACTTGAAGGACACCGTAATTTCCACCTCCACTTAAAACGAAAGCGACCTTGTTTTTCGTTTTTGCCAATCTCCTTTCCTTTTTAAGTTTAATTCCATTTTAGCAAATGACCCTTTTTCCGGTTGAAGGAACCTGTTCCAGTCTCTCCATTTCTGTTCCGCTTTGGCCACATATACAGCCTCAGGCTGGACCCTTCAACTCCGGAATAAAATTGCGGGAAAATGACGTTGCTGGAGCAATTTCTCAGTCTCCTCTTTTCTCTCCTCCCCACAAATTGAGTTCAGGCCCTTTTGCCGGGAAAAGTTCAAAGGGCTCTGGCAAAAGTTAAAAAGGAATATAGGAGGCCATTTCTGAAAACCGGGTTGGAAGATTAACCTATTCAGGACACGATCAGGGGCAATTTATTGATGGGAGACACGCTCCATGGACGAAAAATGTTGCATTGCAAGACCTGACCCCAGGAATTCGGCAAGGAGAAAGGTGTGATCTGAGGGCCTTTCCCACATGCGGGCTTCCCGGTCGATCCACGCATTTACAGAGCGTTCCGCCAAGGGAACAGTAGCCCAAATATGATCAATCCTCCAGCCTAAATTGCGCTCCAGGGCCCTGGGAACTCTGTAGTCCCAGAATGTGTATTGGCCCGGCTCTCCCGGATGGTGCTTGCGATAAATATCCACAAAACCCCAGTCTTTGATCCGGAAGAGGGCCGCCCTGGCCTCAGGGTGAAAATCTACCTGGTTTTTTAAGCCTACAGGATCATAAACATCAATTTCCTCAGGAGCGACGTTAAAATCACCGCACCAGAGAAGCGGCTCATCAGGGCTGAAGTTGCGCGAGAAATACCACCTGAGCCTTTCCAACCACTCCAGTTTGTAGAGAAAGGCCTCCGATTTCTCCTCCTGACCCTGAGGAACATATGTATTGACGATGGAAATCCCCCTTAAGCTGATCCGGATAAGACGATCCTCATCGGGAGGGCCTCCATCGGAAAGGCCAAAGGAGACTTTATTCGGCTCTTCCTGGGAGACTATAGCCACCCCTGCTCTCCCCCCTTCTCCCCGGAACACCACAAAATAGCCCAATTCCCGAAAAGCTTGGGCAGGAAACTCAGGATCCTTGACCTTTGTTTCCTGAAGGCAGAGGACATCCGGTTTTTCCTTCTCCAGCCATTTCAAAACAAGGGGCAACCGAGCCCTGATGGAATTGGCATTGAAAGTTGCCACTTTAAAGGAAGTTTTTTCCCCAGGGGCTTCCCGAGTTCCTTCCATAAAGGTCAGGAGAAGATCTCTGAGGCTAACATAACTGCCTCCTTTTTCCCTGAGCTTTCTGGGTGAAGCGTTCCCGGTCAACCACAAAGCGCTCGTGTTCCCCTTCCCCAATTTTTTCCAGCTCGTCAAAAGCCTCTACGGCGAAGAGGAGCTTTCTTCCCTCTACGTTCTTCAAAGTGGCTACAGCCCTGACCCTCATCCCGGGTGGCGTGGGAGCAAGATGCTTCACAGAGACCATCGTTCCCACGGTGGTCTCTCCCGGATCGAGGTAGGGCCGGATTGCATTTTCCGCCGCTTTTTCCATCAATCCAATCATGGCCGGAGTGGAAAAAACATCCACGATCCCGCTTTCCCATTGGGAAGCGAGAGTTTCTAAGGTAACCTGAATCTGAATTTCTGCTCTGATTCCGGGTTCCACGGCTTTCATCTCTATGGTCCTTTTCCTCCTTTTTGCGATTTGTAATTCTCCCAGGACTTCAGGATCAGCTTTTTGGCCTCTTTCGCCTGCCGCCACCCGATGATGCTTGTTTTCTTGTCCTCGAGGGTCTTATAAACGGCGAAAAAGTGCTCAATTTCCAGAAGTCTGTGAGGAGCAAGATCTTTCAGATCTTGAATTTCCTGATACCTGGGGTCCCGAGCAGAAACCGCTAAAATTTTTTCATCCCTTCCCTTCTCATCCTCCATGTCCAGCACACCAATGGGACGAGCTTCCAGAACGCAACCTGGGAAGGTTCCCTCATCGGAGATCACCAATATATCCAGGGAGTCCCCATCTTCAGCCAGGGTCTCTGGAATGTGGCCATAATCGTACGGGTACTCAAGCGGAGAAAAAAGGACTCTATTTAAAAAAATGACATCCATTTCCAAATCCAGCTCGTACTTGTTCTTGCTTCCCTTGGGAATTTCCACAATTGCCCGGATTAATTCGGGAACTTTCTCCCCGATTTTCACATCCTTAAAGCTCATCTCTACCTCCTTTTCGACCTGTATTAGAAGAGGGTATACTTTAGCCTTTCCAGGAATTCCTTAATTTTCCCTTTGGTCTCATCAGAAATGTCGTGTTCCAGAAGGCAAGCTTCCTTAAAGGCTACTTCCTCGGAAACCCCTAATACATCTCGCAAAAACTCAAAAAGTAGCTGGTGCTTTCCCCAGGTCACCATGCCTGTTTTCTTCCCCTTCACCGTCAGTTGCACTTCCCCGTAAGGAGTATGCTCCACCAAACCCTCCTCTGCCAGGCGGGATAAAGCCTCGGTCACTGAGGGAGGCTTAACTTTCAAAAATTGAGCGATATCCTTAACCCGAACTGATGAGGATTTCAGCCCCAAAAGGTAAATAGCCTCTAAGTAGTCCTCGATCCCCTTTGCTATTCTCATCCGCAAGCCCTCAAAAGAAAGTTAAGCAAACCACCAATAATTATAGCTCCTACGATTTCCCCCAGGGTCACGAGAAGTGCCTTTACTGTACCGAATTCCCTTTTCAAAGCGGCGATGGTGGCGATGCAAGGGATGTAGATCATGGTCACTAATCCAAAGATAAAAATCTGTTTTCCGGTAAGAATGGCGCCGAAATTTGTCGTCCCATAAAAGGTGGCCAGCATGATCAGGGTCAGCTCTTTCCTGAGAAATCCAAAGAGTAAGGCCACGGTGGCAAAAGCGGGCAATCCCAAGAACCAGGATATAGGGGAAAAGATCCTGGAGATGGGCTCAATGGAATTGGTCAAAATAAGGATCTCCATTACTAAATTCGCTCCTACGATTATGGGCAAGGCGAAGTTAGTAAAGTCCTTCAATCTAATCCAGGTCTGCCGGAAAATAATCTTTAATACGGGCTTCCGGAACCTGGGCATCTCCATGATTAAGCCAGAGGGAAGACCTTTCAGGTAACGGTTCAGCAGGAGGCCTACGAGAAAAATCAGGAGAAAATCAATCAGGTAGAGAAGAAGGGCATAAATCGGTCCCAAGAAAACAGCCACCAAGCCGAACACAATCACGGATCTGGCAGAACAGGGAATAAGGGTGGCCAGAACGGAAGTGATAAGCCTGTCCCTTTTCCTTTCCATCACCCTCGTCCCCAGGATGGCGGGAACATTGCAGCCAAAGCTCTCGATTAAGGGGATAAAAGCTTTGCCATGGACCCCTAATTTATGCATCAGGGAATCCGTAAGGAAGGCAATCCTGGCCAGGTAACCGGTATCCTCCAGGATAGCCAGTAAAAAGTAGAACGGTGCAATGTAAGGAAGAACAATAGCTAAACCGGCGACAATGCCCTCAACAAGACCGTGAACGAGGAGTCCGCTCAGAAATCCAGGAAGCGGCAAATTTTCCAGATACTGGATTAAAGGGTTGAAAAGCGTGGAGATCTCGTCGGAGAGAAAGCTACCAAATTTAAAAATGATGAAAAATACGGACAAAAGAAGCAAAAGCAAAATGAAGTATCCCCCCACCGGGTGTAAAAAAAGATTGTCTATTTTATCGGTGAAATCAGCCTGGAGAGTTTCCTTTTTCCTGGTCACACTCTCCGCAATGCGGGAAGCCACGGAGTACCTTTCGGAAATGATCACAGTTTCCGCCTGTTCCCCATGAATCTCTTCCAGTTCCTTTCTCAATTCTTTTGCCAGAGTGAGAAGAGCTCCGGATTTACATTCAGAAGCTATCAGGGGATCGTTTTCCAACAATTTCAGGGCTACAAAGCGCGGAGGATAAGGAAGGTCTCCCTCCCGCTGAATCTCCTGGATGAGCCTCTCTACCCTTTCCTCTACTTCCTTTCCGTAGCGCACGATTCCTGTAGGCTTTTTCCCTTGAAGCAGAATCTCCTTGGCCAGGGAGAAAAGTTCCCTCAGCCCCTTGTTTTTTGTGGCCACAGTCTTCAGGACGGGGACCCCGAGCAGGTTTGACAATTTTGCGCTGTCAATCTCCAATCCCCTGCCCTCCAGGACATCGTACTGGTTCAGGGCCACCACGATCGGGACCTCCAGCTCTATGAGCTGGAGGAGGAAAAAAAGGTTCCTTTCAAGGTTAGAGGCATCGATTACATCTATCACCAGGTCGGGACGCTCCCGAGCAATGAACTCCCGGGAGACTATCTCTTCCTCGGAGTAGGTGGAAAGGGAATAAATCCCTGGGAGGTCAATCACTCTTATTTTTAGCCCTTCCTGCTCAATCAGACCCTCTGCTTTTTCCACGGTCTTACCTGGCCAGTTGCCAATAATCTGCTTCCCACCCGTGAGCTGATTGAAGATCACGCTTTTACCCACATTGGCATTGCCGGCCAGGGCAATGGTGAAGGCTTTATTCATTCAATGGCTCCACCAGAATCCTGGCCGCAATCCCTCTCCCGATTGCCAGGTGAGTCCCCCTGACAAAGAGTTCCACTGGGCCAGAAAAAATGTTTCTCTCCACTTCCACTGTAGAACCAGGAAGAATTCCCATCTCCTGGATTCTCCTGATAAATCCAGCGCCGGGGTGCCTGAATCCAATTATTCTCACTTTGCTTCCGGATTTGGTCTCTGCCAGTGTCATGTTCTCCTCCAAAGTTAGGATAACCTAACTTTAGTTTAACAGAATGTTTTCAATTTTGACAGGTGATTTAATTAGATTTTTTTCCTTGAGGAAAGGATATCCAGCGCTACTGCAGCAATAAATACCAGGCCTTTGATTACGAGCTGAGGGTATGAAGGAATTCCCATGAGGTTCATACCGTTTGCTAACGTCCCCATGATCAAAGCCCCCACAATTGTCTTGAGGACGTTTCCCGTTCCCCCGAACAGGCTTGTTCCCCCCAGGACGCAAGCGGCAATCGATTCCAAATTGAGCTCGGCACCGACATTGGGTTGGGCAGAAGCCAAGCGCCCGGTCAAGATTAATCCAGCAAGGGCCGCTGTTAGGCCAGAAAGGATATAAGCCCCCAATTCCACCCCACGCACATTCACACCGGCCAATCTGGCCATCTCCTTGTTTCCCCCTATAGCATAAATGTGTAAACCAAAGGAAGTTCGAGTTAAAAGAAGGTAGGCCAAAGCTCCCGCTATAAAAAGCAAGATTATAGGGAAGGGAATTCCCAGAACGCTGCCTGAACCGAGAAAAACAAAACTCTCAGGAAGGCCGGCGATTGGTTTCCCCTGAGTAAAAACCAGGGTTAACCCCTGGGCTATGGCCATCATAGCCAGGGTTGCCACAAAAGGAGGGAGATTCCCAAAAACCACGAGCGCTCCACTTACCCCTCCCAAGAGGGAGCCCAAAATCAAGGTCAGGATAAAGACGGTCAGGCTTCCCAAATTCAGGCCCCAAACATATCCTGTAACTAAACCGGCCGCCACAGCCCCGCAGAAAACCGCTACCATCCCCACTGAGAGATCAATCCCTGCAGTTAGCATGACAATCGTCTGGCCAATAGCCAGCATAGCCACAATTGAGGTTTGAAGGAGAACGTTTATCAAATTGCTAACGGACAGAAAGCGGGGAGCAAGAAGGGAGAATACAACAAAAAGAAAAAGGAGAATTAGGTAAACGGAGGATTTTTTAAAAAACTCACCTGCTCCCGATGCCAGCTCCTTAACCATTGTTGAATCCTCCGGTGGCGCAAAGCATGATTTTGTCTTGAGTAGCCTCCTCCCTTCTAAATTCTCCCGTTATTCTTCCCTCATGCATCACAAGGATCCTGTCTGAAATTCCCATAATCTCTGGAAGCTCGGAGGAGATCATTAAGATCGCTACTCCCTGTTTGGCCAAGTCGCTCATAATGGCATGGATTTCGGCCTTGGCTCCCACGTCTATGCCTCTTGTTGGTTCGTCAAGTATCAGGATTTTAGGCTTTAAAGCTAACCATTTTGCCAGCACTACCTTTTGCTGGGTTCCACCAGAAAGGTTGCGCGCAACCTGGAGAACGCTTGGAGTTTTAATCCTTAACTTCTTCACAAACTCCAGAGCCAACTCTTTAATTTTGTTGAAAAGGAGAACACCCAGAAAGGAAAGTTTTTTCAGCCCTGTGATAGCAATATTGTAGCTTAGGGGAAGACCCAAAAAGAGACCCTGAGCCTTCCTATCTTCCGGAAGAAAACCTATCCCTTTAGAAATGGCCTCCTGAGGGGAACTGATGTGCACCCTCTTCCCCTCAATCCAGATTTCCCCCTCTTCTAAGGGGTCCGCTCCAAAAATAGCGCGGGCCACGAGCGTGCGTCCTGATCCCACCAAACCTGCTAGTCCCAAAATTTCCCCGCGATGAAGGTCGAAGCTAATTCCCTGGAGCTCTTTTCCTCTCCTCAAATTGCGCACAGAAAGAACCACCTCTTCCTGGGGCACTGAAGCCTTAGGGAACATCTCCTTCAACTCTCTTCCCACCATCATCTTAACGACTTCTTCCATCTTAATTGCGGAAATGGGCATGCTCCCCACCAGAGCACCGTCCCTGAGCACGGTCACCCGATCCACAATGCTAAAAATCTCCTCAATCTTATGAGAGATGAAGATAATAGAAATTCCCTGCTCCCTCAGGGAACGCATCAGGGAAAAGAGGGACTCGATTTCCTTTTCCGTGAGGGCAGAGGTCGGTTCATCCATGACGATGATGTCTGCCTGGAAGGAGAGGGCCCGGGCAATTTCTACCATCTGACGCTGGGCAACTGAGAGCTCGGAGAGAGGAATCCGGGGGTCAATCTCGATATTGAGCCTCCTAAGATGCTCCCTGGAGGCTAGATAAAGTTTTTTCCAGTCCACGAGGAAAGGAAGAAAGGAGCGCGGTTCCCTCCCGAGCAGAATGTTCTGGCCCACAGTCAGGTTAGGCAGAACGGAAAGTTCCTGGTGAATGACGCTGATTCCCAGAAGCTGGGCATGCTTGGGGTTTTCAATGTGCACGGGTTTTCCTCTGAGGATGATGGTCCCTGAATCCATAGGCAGGACCCCCGTAAGGATCCTCATCAGGGTAGTTTTTCCAGCTCCGTTCTCTCCAACCAGCCCGTGAATTTCCCCACGGAGCAGGACGAAATCCACATTTTTCAAAGCCTGCACCCCAGGAAAACTCTTGGAGATGCCTTTCATCTCCAAGAGAACCTCATCTGTTGTAATTTTTCTCTCCTCAGCCAAAATTCTCCCTTTAAGAAAAATGGGGGCGGATATTTATCCGCCCCCCTCGGTTTACGGCACGTTCTCTTTGGTGATCAACTTTAAGGGAACCGGGATGAACTTTTCCACAGTCTTTCCATTCAGGAAATCGACAGCCGTTTGAACGCCTAACTGACCCATCACTGCTGGTTGCTGCTGAACAGTAGCAGCAAGCTTTCCATCCTTTATGGCCTTCAATGCATCATCGATTGCGTCAAAGCCCACGAAGATAATCCCTGTGCGTCCAGCAGCTTCAGCAGCCTGAATGGCACCCAGAACCATCTCGTCGTTTTGGGCGAAAACACCGTCGATCTGTGGTTGAGCAGTAAGGATGTTCTCAAATACTGAGAGTCCTTTGGCACGGTCAAAATCGGCGGTCTGTTTAGCCACGATTTGAATATCGGGGTAGTTCTTCAGGGCTTCTTCAAATCCTTGACCACGATCCCGGGCTGCAGAGGTACCAGCAATTCCCTCCAGCTCAACAACTTTGCCTTTTCCGTTCAGAGCTTTGGCCAGATACTCACCAGCCATTTTTCCTCCGGCAACATTGTCGGATGCGATGTGGCTCACCACTGTCCCGCCATTAGCCCCTCGGTCGATGGTGAAAACAGGAATATGAGCATCATTGGCCTTTTTGATTGAGGGAACCACAGCGTCAGAATCAGTGGGGTTGACAAGGATAGCATCCACCTTCCGAGAGATCAGGTCCTCAATGTTAGAGGCTTCCTTAGCAGAATCGTTTTGAGAATCCATGACAATCAGGGTGACCCCCAGCTTGTCTGCTTCAGATTGAGCCCCGTCTCTCAAGGTAACGAAGAAAGGATTGTTAAGGGTGGAGAGCACTAGGCCCAGAGTAATCTTTTTGGCCGTAGGTGTAGGCGATGGGGAGGGAGAAGTGGTAGTAGGAGAAGGAGAAGGCTGACTGGGTGCACAAGAAGCCAGAAGCCCTCCAATCAAAACCAGGCTCAGCGCCAAAACCAAGAACTTCCTCATTTCTTTAACCTCCCTTCCAAAAATTTTTAACTTCGCTTCCCTTGTCCTGGTTTAAAACCAGTTTCACCTCCTTTCAAAAACGTCACTTAAACGAACGGTAAAGCAATAAAGCCAAGGCAATCACTGCTCCTTTCACCACGCCTTCCCAGAGGGCGGATACGTTTAAAAGGTTCAAACCGTTGTTTAGCACACCGATCAGCAGTGTGCCTACAAGGGTTCCAAAGAGGTTGCCTTCCCCCCCAGCTAAACTCGTTCCCCCCACAACCACTGCGGCAATAGCATCAAATTCATAGCCGGACCCGGCAGTGGGCTGAGCAGAATCGAGCCGCCCCGTAAGGATCATTCCTGCCAGAGCAGAGAGAAAACCGGAAAGGGCGTAGACGAAGAGAATAACCTTGCTTACGGAGATTCCAGAAAGTCTGGCCGCCACCGGATTATCCCCTAAGGCATAGATATTAATGCCTAAAGTGGTGCGTGACAGGACAAAGTATCCTAAAAGAAAGATTAACCCTACCACGACAATGGGCATGGGAATTGGACCGAGAGAACCAGCTCCAAGAAAATCGAAGGAGGCCGGAAGCGCCGTGATCGGCCTTCCCTGCGTGTAGGTCAGTGCCAGTCCCCGTGAGACGGTCATCATCCCCAGGGTGGCAATGAAAGGGGGGATGCGCAGATAGCTGACAAGAATACCGGAGAACATTCCCAAAGCCGCTCCTAAGGCCAAACCTGTGAGCATGGCCAGGGGCACGGGAAGGCCCTTCTGCAGAAGATCCGCGGTGACCACACAGGTTAAAGCCAGGATTGCCCCCACGGAAAGGTCGATCCCTGCCGTCAAAATCACCATGGTCATGCCTACGGCAATAATCCCGTTAATCGAGGATTGGCGCAACACGTTGAGGATGTTTGTCCAGGTTAAAAATCTGTCCGATAATAAAGAGAGCGCCAGGCAGAGAAGAAGAAATGAGATAACTATCCCATAGCGCCGGAAAAAGGTCCTCCAGTTTGTTCTCCTCAGCCTGAGGGCCTCCTCAGAAATCAAAAGATCACTCCTCCAATCAAGATTACGTTGGCGTAGGGAGTAAATTCTCCCGTGCGCACCACCGCTTTGGACTTCCCCACAAGGGTCTTGAACTCCTCGTGGGGTATTTCTGTGATTGGAATCTGGCCTAAAAGCTCCAGGAGCGCCTTTCTCATCTCCGGGCTTCTCTTTTGCATTTCGCTTGCCAGGATGGCCTCCTCCACCTGAAGCTCCTTCAAAATCACCCGGACGGTGTCCAGGAATGGGGGAAGGTTCTTCTCCAGCGCCAGGTCAATGCGCCTCACGTTTTCCGGGATGGGCAACCCGGCGTCGGCAATGACAATTGCGTCTTTGTGCCCCATGCCGGCAATTACGGCGGATATTTCCCTGTTCAGGATTCCGATTTTCTTCATCTCAAAATACCCCTCTAACCCTCAAAAATTCCTCCACTTCCTCCCTCAAAGGGAGTGAGGACTGGGCTCCCTTTTTGGTCACAGCAAGTGCCCCGCTGGCGGAAGCGAAGGCAATGCTCTTTTCCATTTTCCACTCCAGGGCCATACCTACGGAAAGGGCCCCCACAAAGGCATCCCCTGCCGCAGTGGAGTCTACGGCCTGAACGCTAAAAGCTGGGTGGGAAATTACCTTTTGAGAAGAAGCGTAAAGGCACCCTTTCTCCCCCAGGGAGACAATCACTTCCTTCACCCCTTTCCTTACGAATTCTCGAGCAGCCTTCTCAGGGTCCAGGGACTGGAGGGAATTGTTGGCAAGGATGGCGGCCTCGGTCTCGTTGGGCACCAGGAGATCGACCTCCTTCCAGATTTCCTGAGGCAAAGGGCGCGCCGGTGCGGGATTCAGGATCACATAAGCCCCTTTTTCTCGTGCCAGTTTTATTCCCTTCCAAACTGTTTCCAGGGGCGATTCCAGCTGAAAAAGGACCACCTTGGCCCAGGAAAAATCCTCCTGGTGTTCCTCCAGGTCCTGGGGTGAGAGGCTCATGTTTGCCCCCGAGGAGACCACAATGCTATTTTGTCCGCTTTGATCCACGACAATCAGGGCCACGCCCGTGGGTTGATTGTCAGAGACAGAGACTCCGGAAACGTCCACTCCCTCCTGGGCCAGCCCTTCACGCAATTTTAAGCCAAAGGAATCGTTTCCCACCTTGCCAATCATGCGCACCTCGGCTCCCAGCCTCCTGGCGGCCACGGCCTGATTGGCCCCCTTGCCTCCCGGGAAGGTACCAAATTCTTCCCCGATGACCGTCTCCCCGGGTTGCGGAAATCGGGGAGCCCTGATCACCAAGTCCATATTGATGCTGCCCACAACCAGAACCCTGGGGTTCATGGATTCCTCCGGGAGCAGGATTCCCTTTCCACCAAGGTCACGGGAAGCACGTAGCGCCTGGCGGGGAGGTTGCGGTCCTGGAGCCTCTCCATCAGCATGGTTACAGCCATCCTTCCCATTTCCCCTCTGGGCTGGGAGATGGTGGTGAGCTTGGGGTTCAAGAAAGAAGCCAGGGGAATGTCATCGAAACCTAACACGGAAATGTCCTCAGGAACCCTAAGATAATGATCGCGAATGCAGGCAATGGCCCCTACAGCCATCATGTCATTGGCGGCGAAGACCGCTGTAGGCGGAGGAGTTAACTTAAGGAGCTTTTCCATTGCCCGGTAGCCTCCCTGGTAACGAAAGTCCCCCAGGATCACAAGCTCTTTCTCTAAGGGAATGCGGTGCTTTTCCAAAGTGCGGCGATAACCGCGCAGACGGGCTGCGCTTGTAGGCAGACCGGAGGGTCCCGCAATGAAAGCAATGCGCTCATGACCCAGAGAAATCAGGTAAGAGGTGCCTTTTTCCCCTCCCTCAAGGTTATCCGCCAGCACGGTGTCGAACCTTTCTCCGTTGAGGTCCCGGTCCACTACGACCACGGGCAGGCTGCCATCGAGGATGGGGTTCTTTCTGGAGGCTCGGTTGGCGCCCACGATGATCAGGCCGTCCACCTGTTTGGAGACCAAGGCTTCAATGTAAAACGATTCTCTTTCTAAATCGCCATCGGAATTGCACAGGATCACAGAGCAACCATTTTCAAAAGCGGTTTTCTCGATGGCACGCCCCAGTTCTGCAAAAAAGGGGTTTGAGGAGTCAGGCACTATCAGTCCGATCGTGCCCGTACTTTTCAGGCGCAGGCTGCGAGCGATTCCCGAGGGCCGATAGTTCAAATCAGCTATGGCCTGCAACACCTTTTCCCGGGTTTGGGGGGCAACATCCGGTCGCTGATTCAGTACCCGGGAAACGGTCTGTGAGGAGACGCCCGCCTTTTTAGCCACATCCCTGATTGTGGTCTTTTTGCTCCCCGCATTAAACATGTTATCGTTCCCGTTAACGATAACATAAAGGGGAAAAAGGAAATTGTCAATACCGGAAAAACTGATTAAAAAGCGCTACACTCTCAGGGCTGCTCAGTCCCGTGGTGTTCGGAAGATTTTCCGATCCCTGTCTCCCTTTCCATAGCCTCGATCTCTTTCTTTAGCTTTTGGAGAGCTCTGTGGGTGATCACCCTGCAGGCTACCTCAGAGACTCCCAGCACCCGCGCCACCTCCCGGGGGCTCAGTTCCTGGAAGTACCTTAAAAAAATGACGGACTGGTGCCTGGGACTTAATTTCTCAAGTGCCCTATAAATTAATTCCCTGGTCTCGTTCTCCTCAGAATCCTTTTCAAAAGAGGAGAAGCGCGCCCAAATATCGGGGTCAATTCCTAAAGTTTCTTTCCTTTTTCTCAAATACATGTTTACTTCGTTGGTGGCCAGTTTTAGAAGATAGTGGGAATAAGGAATCTCTCGATTCTTCCTGAATTTCTCCAGGTTCAAAAAGGCCTTCAAGAAAGTCTGCTGAGTCAAATCAAAGGATAGGTCCCTATCCAGGGTTCGCTTATAGATGTAGTTAAGAATCAGGTCATAGTACCGGTCAACGATCCTGGCAAAACCTTGAGGGGTTATTCGGGCTTCTTCAATCAGGTCTTCTTCTTCCATCACTCCCTGTCAGTCCTGAATACTGGGCACGAGGTAGATTTGGACATTTTCCCCCTCTTTATTAAAAGAGGAGTAAGCGGAGACAACACTCCCCTTTGCCAGGTCAACATAGAGGAAAATTCCCAGGTCTGGGGTAAGGGCTACCGATGAGAGCTTTATTTTCGCTATCTTGAATCCTGCGCCTTCGAAGGTATAGCCTTCTACGTTTTCCACTTTAAGCTCTGTGCGGGAGAGATCCACCACCTTAATCTCCCCTCCCTCACTGTAAGCAAAGTTCCTCAAAAAAGCGCTCTCCCTGGCGATCTTGAGGGCCTTTTCTTTTTCCTCCTGACTCAGCTCCTCTTTCACCGGGGCAAGCACCTTTATGACTCTTTTATTCTCGAGGTCCAGAACCACTTGGGCGTTGTAAAAGTAAACCTCAGCGCTTCTGTTCTTTAAATCAACCTCAACCCTCATGGGTTCGGTTCGGTAAATTTCTCTTACCAGCCCTAACGCTTCGCTCTTTGCCTGAGCGCTCTCGAAGAGATTTAAAAGCGGGAACAAAGTCGCTATCAGAGCAACGCATACCAGAGCCAGAGATGAAACCAGAATTCTCCTTTTGAGCGCCATGGACTTCCTTTTTTCAAGAAGGGCCCCTGAATATTCCAGGATTTTTCTTTTAAAATCTTCCTTTCTCTTCAGGACCTCCTCTTTTTTGATTTCCTCACACTTGATTCCTCTTAAGCACTCCTCCAATTTGTCCCCTTCAAGTTCTCTCACGATCATCACCTCTCACTGATATAAATGCGGAAGGGGAAGATTTGTTACAGTGCTTTCCCTTATTTTGAAGGAGCCGTAGCCGGGAGGTTTTTCCCTGCCATTTTTTTATTTGGTGCGGAGGGAAAGGGCTGCCCAAAAAAGAAAGGCCCCCAAGGGCCTTCCCTGAATTTTGTATTAAGGATAAATTTTCCTTACTCCTTCTCCTCTTCCTTCTCCTTCTGCGCCTTCTCGATGATACCCTCGGCGATCTGCGTGGGGACCTCCTCGTAATGGGAAAACTCCATGGTGTAATAGCCCCGTCCCTGCGTGATGGAAGTGAGATCGTTGGCGTAGGTAAGCATCTCCGCCAGAGGAACTAAGGCCTTGATTACCTGAGTGCGCCCCACGGCCTCCATCCCCAAGATCCGCCCTCTTTTGGAGTTCAAATCCGAGATCACATCGCCCATGTATGCTTCCGGAACGCGTACTTCAACAGACATAACAGGCTCAAGGAGGACGGGCTTAGCTTCAGCCGCTCCCTTTTTAAAGGCCATGGAAGAGGCAATCTTGAAGGCCAGTTCCGAGGAGTCCACGGGATGATAGGAACCGTCGTAAACGGCCACCTTGATATCAATTACAGGAAATCCGGCCAGGACCCCTTTCTCCATGGCCTCGCGCACGCCCTTTTCCACTGCCGGGATATATTGCTTGGGAATCACTCCCCCTACGATGCGGTTCTCGAATTCGAAGCCCTTTCCCCGCTCCAGGGGAGAAATCTCCAGGAAGCAGTGCCCGTACTGGCCATGGCCCCCGGTCTGCCTCTTGTACTTTCCTTCAGCGCGAACGGTGGTGCGAATGGTCTCTTTATAGGCCACCTTGGGGGGTTCTAAAATCACATCTACCCCAAATTTCCTCTTCATCCTTTCCACAGTTGCCTCTAAGTGGGACTGTCCTAATCCGGAAAGGATGGTCTGCCCTACTTCGGTATCCCTGTAAACCTCAATCGTGGGGTCTTCTTCCATCATACGGGTCAAAGCGTTGGAAATTTTGTCCTCATCCCCCTTGGACTTAGGTTTAACGGCAGCAGAGAGCACGGGTTTGGGATACTCTATCGGGGGAAGAAGTAAAGGCTGTTCCTTCAAGCAGAGGGTGTCCCCGGTCTTGGTCTCGGTAAGCTTGGAAACGGCTCCGATATCTCCTGCAATTATTTCCTGAGCTCCCTCCTGGGTTTTACCTCTTAAATAAAAGGGCTGGGCGATCCTTTCCTCCATTTCCCTGGTGGAGTTCCAAACACGGCTGTCCGGTCTCAGGGTTCCGGAAACCACCTTAAGGACGTTGATTTTTCCCACATAGGGGTCGGCCATGGTTTTCCAGACTAAAGCGGCAAGCGGGCCCTGAGGATCCACCTTGAGGGAAACCTGGGAGTTGTTTCGGGGATCGGTGGCCAGGATCTCTCCCAAATCCAGAGGGGAAGGGAAATAATCCAGGATAAAATCAAGAAGGGCAGCGCTCCCCTGGTTTCTGGTAGCGGAACCTACAAGAACGGGAAAAACCTTGCATTCTTTGATGGCCTTTCTTAGCCCGGTCTTCAGTTCCTCTTCGGTGATTTCCTCACCCTCCAAATACTTCTCCAGTAAGGCGTCGTCTGACTCCGTCACGGCTTCCAGAAGCTTCTCTCTGGCTTTCTCTGCCTCTCTCACAAGTTCCTGGGGAATCTCCTTCTCTTCGAATTTCCCGCTCTGCTCCTGAAAATACTGAGCTTTCATCTTAAGCAGGTCCAAAACACCCTTAAAGGAGGCCTCTTTTCCCATGGGAATTTGCACCGGGATCACGGATTTGCCAAAGGCCTCGGTCAGGTCTGCCATGGTCTTCTGAAAGTCGGTGTTTTCCTTGTCGATCTTGTTAATGAAAAAGGCTCTGGGCAGGTTCCTTCTTTCCAGGTTCTGCCAGTAAAGTTCAGTTCCTACCTCCACCCCAGAAACGGCGGAAACCAGCATGATCGCCCCTTCCACAGCACGAATAGCGCTCTGAATTTCTCCAATGAAGTCCAGGAGCCCGGGGGTATCGATGATGTTAACCTTATGATTGCCCCAGAAAAGATAGAGGGGTGTGGCCTGGAGGGAGCAGTGCCTTCTGATTTCCTCGGCATCGAAGTCGGAAACTGTATTCCCATCCTCCACCCTTCCCAGACGAGAAATTGCTCCTGCAGTAAAAAGCAGCCCCTCCACCAGGCTAGTTTTTCCGGCGCCCATATGTGAGAGTAAAACGACATTCCTTATTTCCTGGGTGCTAAGACCTTTCATAGGTTCCTCCTATTGACATTATCTTTTGATTCCTTTTATGACAAAATTTTTGCTCTTGCATCATATCATTTATTACAGCCGGACGGCAACCCGCTCTAAATCTCCCTATTTGTAGAATTTCTCCTGGCACAGGAACTTCAAGCAAGGTTTGTGTGATTGCAAGACCTGAGGGGGGTTGACTTTCTCTTTGTGGTTACTTAAATTGATTTAGCCTTTTAATTTTGAATTTGAAAGGAGGGAGAAAGCCACAAATGAGCGCTGGCGATTGTGACCCAAGTAATGCTTGCTTTGTATCTGAACCCAACGGAAAAATCTCAGAAGGAGGCCAGGAAGAATGCCTGTTATCCAGCTTTCTCCCTCATATATGGACAAAAAAAGAAAAGAAGGGGACCATGAGCGATGGCCCGGATAGCGTGGTCTCCTCTAACCTTTTATCGCAAATTTTCCCTGGGCGACGCCATCTTGCTGATCATTCTGATCGCCTTCATTTACGCTATTTCCTCCCTGAACTTCTATTACACCCGCCCAGAGCAGACACTCTCCTTTGACCTTTCCCCCTCCAAGCTCCCCCTCTATTCCCTTTTTTCCCTCCTGCGCATGTTTTTTGCCTATTGCCTCTCTTTTCTCTTCACTATCGTCTACGGCTATACCGCCGCCTACAACAAGAGATTAGAGAAAATCCTCGTTCCCCTTCTGGATATCCTGCAATCAATACCGGTGCTTTCCTTTCTGCCTCCGGTCTTCATGGGGGTCCTCTCTCTTTTCCCCAACTCCAGAATCGGCTTGGAAATTACCTCTATCATTCTCATATTCACAGGACAGGCCTGGAACATGGTCTTCAGCTTTTATCATTCCTTGATCTCTATTCCCAGGGAATTGAGAGAAGCTGCAGACATCACAGGCTTGAACAAATGGCAGAGATTCTGGCATTTAGAGCTTCCCTTTTCCGCCATCGGGCTTCTCTGGAACTCCATGATGTCCGTGGCTGGAGGCTGGTTCTTCCTCATGGCCTGCGAAATGTTCACTCTGATGAACCAGAATTTCCTCCTTCCGGGTTTGGGCTCTTACCTATCCCTGGCTTCCCTCAGGGGGGATGTAGCACACATCCTTTGGGGCCTGGGCGCCCTCATTACCCTGATCGTCCTTTTAGATCAGCTTGTCTGGAGGCCGCTTTCCTCCTGGGTGCAAAAATTCAAAGTAGAGTTCACGGAAGCGGAGGAGACTTCAGAATCCACTGTCCTGCTCTGGTATCGCCGATCCCGTATCCTTTCCTTTTTAGGAGGGAGAGTCTTGGGCCCCCTCAGCGAAAAGCTGGACAGCTATTTTAGAGCACGGGAGAAAAAGAAGGTCCCGGAGACGCGGAGCCCCTTCTGGGTTAAACTCAGGAACGCCGTCTTCCTGACCCTTTTGATTTTCCTGCTTTTCTACGGATTCTGGGGATTGTTCTCCCTCTTTTTAAAGCTTCCTCTCTCCAGCTGGGGAAGAATTTTCCTCTCCGCTCTAGCCACTTTAGCCAGAGTAGCCTCGGCTGTGCTCATTGGACTCCTCTGGACTCTGCCCGTGGGAGTAAAGATCGGTACTACTCCCAGGCTAGCGCGAATTCTGCAACCCATCGTGCAAATTGTGGCTTCCGTTCCGGCCACTGCGCTTTTCCCCGTGGTCCTTCTGCTATTAATCAACCTGGCGGGAGGGTTGAACCTGGCCAGTATTCTTTTAATGCTTTTGGGAACTCAATGGTATCTGCTTTTCAATATTATTGCCGGCGCCACATCTATCCCGAAGGATCTTCTGGAGGCGGCCTCTATCCTCAGATTGAAGAAATGGGATCTCTGGAGGAATTTGATTTTTCCTGGAATTTTTCCTTACCTGGTCACAGGGGGCATCACTGCCATGGGAGGGGCTTTCAATGCCAGCATCGTCTCCGAGTACATCGTCTATGGAGGAAAGGTGATCAAGACAGTGGGGTTAGGAGCGCTGATCACGGAGGCCACTTCCTCTGGAAATAATGCCCTTCTGGCTGCCGCTACCGTAACTATGGCCTTAATGGTAGTTTTAATTAACCGCATTTTCTGGAAGAGACTCTTCAAACTTTCTGAAGAGAGGTACACTTAAAGGGAGAAAGGGATGAAACTCTTAAGGTTAGAAAATATAACGGTCAGCTTTACCTTTCCAGAAGGAGAGGTGGACGTCCTAGATAACGTCAACTTCTACCTGGATGAGGGAGAAATCCTTGCGCTTCTTGGCCCTTCGGGGTCAGGAAAATCCACCATCCTCAGGGTGATTGCCGGTTTGATCAGGCCCAAAATAGGCAAGGTTATCTACAAAGGCCAGGAGCTCAAAGGCATAAACCCTGGAGTCTCCATGGTTTTTCAGAACTTTGCCCTTTTCCCCTGGCTCACGGTTTTAGAGAACGTAGAACTGGGGCTGAAGGGGATGGGCCTTCCTCCCCAGGTGCGGAAGGAAAAAGCATTGAAGGCTATCGACCTCATCGGACTGGATGGTTTTGAGAACGCTTATCCCAAGGAGCTTTCCGGAGGGATGAAACAGAGGGTGGGCTTTGCCCGGGCCCTGGTCATGGAGCCCGATATTCTCCTTTTGGATGAGCCCTTCTCCGCTTTGGATGTGCTCACAGCGGAAAACCTGAGAAACGACTTAATTGAGCTCTGGATCGAGGACAAGATTCCCACTAAGGCCATAATCCTGGTCACGCACAGCATCGAGGAAGCCATTTATCTGGCAGATAGAGTCCTTCTGCTCTCTAAAGATCCGGGAAGGATCATCCGGGAGATCAAGGTGGAGCTTCCCCATTGGCGAGACAAGAAATCGAAGGAATTTTTGGAACTCGTGGATCAAACCTATGGCTTGCTCACAGGGAAACCCCTGGAAAAGATTCCTTTCCGGGAGAGAAAACCCTCCCTCCTTCCCAAGGTTAGCGTGGGCTCGATAACCGGTTTGATCGAGCTTGTGCATGATCTCAATGGCACTGCTGATCTCTACAAATTGGGGGAGGATCTGCTCATGGACGTAGAGGACTTGCTTCCCATCGTGGAAGCTTCCGAGATCCTGGGGCTGGCCGAGGTGCAAAAAGGGGACTTCCTGCTCACCGAAGCCGGAAAAAAATTTGCCGAGGCTGACGTTCTGGAACGGAAGGAACTTTTCAGGGAACTGGCTCTGGAAAAGGTCCTCCCTTTAAAGCAAATCCTGCGCGTGCTCCAATCCAAATCAAACCACAAGGTTCCCCGCACCTTCTTCCTCGATTTGTTGAGAAAGCGCATGTCCCCACAGGATGCGGAACAGCAGCTGGACATCCTGATCGACTGGGCCCGCTATGCGGAAATTTTCGAATATGATGACGACCGCGACGAGCTTTTCCTTCCCGAGGTCGCAGTCCCCAAAGACTAACGGGGTCAGGTCTTGCAATAACACATTCCCGCTGGGGTTCCCCCAATCTAACTCGCAGCTTTACCCTGCCCGGGGACACAGTTTCATTCTGGGTTTTAATCCGGGAATTGTGGGAAGCGCTGAGTTGCTCTAAAAAATGGTCCCTGGAAAGTGGTCCCTCAATCGCCTCGGGAATGGAAAAATTTCAGCCAGTTGGCCTCTTTCTGGGGTGCTCAGCTCAACAAGATTATATTCAGCTCAATTATCTTCAGCTCAACACAGTTATTGATGAGGATTGGAAGGGGTTAACTCCGCTTCTCCTCCGCTTCTGCTCCGCTCAGGTCTGACAAATTCCTTCCACCTCCTTACAGATTAAAAAATTCAAACAATGAACAGGGACAATCTCATGCTTCTATCCCGAAAGAGGGTAGAGAGGCGATGAAGTTAAAATGCGCTAATGGAAGTCTTTGCAATCACGCACTTCCCCTTCTCCGCATTCTAAGCCGGGGTTGGGAATGTTGGGCCTTGCCTAGGACCACCACAAAATTCCCTCAGTAGCTGTAAAAATTGAGTAGGGGGACACAAATTAAAGAGGGCTCTCCCTAATTTACATTGCAAGATCTGGCCCCAAGGGACAATAATTAACTTATGCGTATCCTGATTGTGGAAGATGAAGAGAAATTAGCTTTAGCACTGAAGCGAGGCCTAGAGCGAAAAGGCTACGCCGTGGACTGCGCTTTTGACGGAGAAGAAGGGGAATATCAGATAGAAACCGGCGCAGAGGATTATGACCTAATCATTTTGGATATCATGCTTCCCAAAAAGGATGGCATGGAAGTATGCAGAGAAATCAGAGCTAAAAACATTAACTTACCCGTTCTCATGCTTACAGCCAGAGATAAAACTGAAGACAAGGTTCTGGGTTTAGACAGCGGAGCAGACGATTACCTGGTTAAGCCCTTCTCTTTTGAGGAGCTCCTGGCAAGGATCAGAGCGCTGCTTCGCCGTCCCAAAGAGCTATTTCCAGAGGAATTAAAAATCAGGGACATAACCATGAATTGCGCCACGAGAAAGGTGTTCAAAAAAGGAAGAGAAATTCCCTTAACTACTAAGGAATTTTCCCTTCTGGAATTCCTCATGCGCAACGTAAACCAAGTGGTAAATCGAGAGCAAATTATTGCCCATGTTTGGGATTATGATTTTGATTCTTTTAGCAACGTTGTGGATGTACACATTAAAAACCTAAGAAAAAAGTTAGAGGATAAAGGAGAAGAAAAACTAATTGAAACCATCAGGGGCGCAGGTTACAGGCTTAAAGGTTAGAACCTTCGAGAGGACGCGCATCAAATTAACAGTTTTTTACATGCTCCTTATCTCCTTAATCCTGGTCTCTTTCAGCGTCGCCCTGTATTACAGCTATGCCAAAACTATTTCCTCCGACATAGAGGGGAACTTCACCGACCAGGAACAAGAATTAATCGTGAGCAAAAGCATGGAAAGGCTGGGGCTCCTCCTGCTTCTCATAAATGGGGGAACGCTGATTGCCACTGGCATTATCAGCTTCGTTCTTGTGGGTGTGACCTTAAAACCCATCAGAGAAGCCATGGACAAACAAAAACAATTCACCGCTGACGCCGCCCATGAGCTGCGCACCCCTTTAGCCATTATGAAAACCGAAGCGGAGGTAGCGTTAGGGGAGCCCGAATTCGCAAAGGTATCCCCTTTACTCAAAAGCAATCTGGAGGAAATTGAGAGGCTATCTCAGATTGTGGAGAACCTTCTGCTTCTCTCGCGCATGGACGACCCACAAAATAAGATAAATCCAGAAAAAATAGTTTTCTCCGAGTTAGTACAAGAGAGTGTAGAGAAAATAAGGCCTTATATGGAAAGGAAAGGGCTTCACCTCCGAACTTCCGTTCCTGAAAACGTTGTCCTCAAAGGAGACAAAGAGTGGCTCCGCCGCCTTCTGCTTAACCTTTTGAAAAATTCCGTCGACTACAACAGGGAAAAGGGCGAAGTAAGCGTGGAATTAAAGGAACAGGCAAAGGGCGTTTTGCTTTCAATAAGCGATACTGGAATTGGAATTCCTCCTGAGGACCTCCCTCATATCTTTGAAAGGTTTTACAGGGCGGAAAAGTCCCACTCCCAAAAAATCCAGGGAACAGGGCTGGGGCTTACTATTGCTAAATCCATCGTGGAAGCCCACCATGGAGACATAAGAATTAAAAGCGCTTTAGGCAGAGGGACAACCGTGGAGGTCTTCCTGCCCTGGAATGGTTAGTAGATCGAGGCTACCTTCTGGAGGCCACTAGAAAACTTCAGGATCGGCTTAAAACGCACTTAAAATGCAATGGACCGCTCAATTGAGCGGTCCATTGCTTCTCACCTGTAAAGGTTTTCACTCGATTCCTTCGAACTGATGATCAACCTCTACACCTTCTGGATCCTGGTGCCCGCCACCGGGAAGGTTCTCGTCCTGCTCTGCCTCAACGCCTGCGGTCTTTTCCTCTTGCTCTAAGGTTTCATTGGCATTGCCCTGAGCAATAGCGTTTTCCTTATCCTCTGTGCTTTGAGTAATGGAGTTCTGCGCGGTATTGCTTGGAGTAGCGTTCTGCAGGGCATTGTTAGCAGGAACAGTCACCTGGGTGCTCACCGGAGACTGCTGAGGAGTAGCGGCATTGGCCATTACCTTGCCTCCTAAGCTAAAACCTAATAAGCTCAGAGCCAGGACTCCTAGAAGGGCGAAAGCGAGGATCTTCTTATTCAGTTTCATTTTGCATGCCTCCTTTCTTTTAAGGTTACACCCATTCTATCCGGGGAAAATGAAGGGAAAATGAAGCCTCCGTTCCGTTTCCTTTGCCCTTTGGGGTCAGATACTGTATTTCATGTCAATTCTCCCGTGAGTAAGAAGGATCGTAAGGCACCCCTTTCCTGTAAATGGCATGGGCGATAATGAGGAGTTTGTGAGCAGCAGCAATCCTGGCTTTCTTTTCCGGAGCACCTTTCTCCTTGAGCCTCTGATAGATCCCCCTCACCTGGGGATTGTACCTCACTGCGGATAAAGTTCCCTGATAGAGGAGGGCCCGGATCAGGTGGTTCCCCCTCTTGCTGATCCTGGGTTTTCCCCTGAGGCTCTTTCCGGAGGTTCTCTCCGTAGTGTCCAGACCCACCAGAGCCGTGAGCTGCTTTTGAGAAGCTCCTTTGTACTTCCTGAAGAGGATCAGGAACACGAGGGCCAAGACCTTTCCCACTCCCTTGATGGTGAGGAGGAGCTTAAAGGAACTTTGGGTTTCCTCAAGGGAGGAAACGATCTCCTGGGCCTGAGCGATCTCCTCCTTCTCCTTTTTCCTGAGGTTTTCCTCTAACCCTCTCAGCTTCTCCGAGATTCTTTCTGGGACCAGGGGGTTGTAGCTCAGGGCTTCCCTCAGGTTGTGGAAGCTCACCCTGGCTTTCTGGATCAGGAAGTAGGAGGAGAGGTGGGCCATCAGGGTGGAGCTCAGGGCATCCTCTGAGAGAAGCTCCCCTTTCCCCTTCTTCTCCCCGTAGAGGAAGAGGAGCTGGCAATCTGTGCGGTCGTTCTTGGACCTTCTTTCCTCCATCTCCCTTAAATGAGGGAGGATCCTGGGGTTTAACCTCCAGGAGGGGATGCCCTCCTTTGCGCAGAGCATCTCCAGAAAGCGGGAGTAGGTACTTGTGGGCTCAAAAGTTAAGGTCACATCCTCTCCTAGATCCTGGAGAAAGGCCCTGAATTCCTCAAGCTCTGGGGTGTTAGGGAAGGACCTCTGGCTTTTTCCATCGTAGGCTACTAACTCTTGCTTTCCTACGTCAATCCCGATAAAGTTCAAGTGAGCGGACCTCCTTTGTCCTGAATTGAGAGAGTTCGCTCTGGGCTGCCCTCCCGTCCCTACCTCGCGCACACGGGCTGGATTGGGGAGACGAACTTGGCCCCAGATACTGTCCGGGATATGGGAGGGCGGTCCTTCTGACCCTCGAGCTGGTATCGCTACCGCTCCTGTCTTGCTCGACCTGCCCTGAGCGCTTTTCTCCCTCTGTTCTAAGTTTAACTCTCCTTTTAATGTACGAGGTCTTGCAATCACGCATCCGCTCTTGGGCGCATTTTATGCGGTTTTGCACCATGGCCCTTGAGATCCAGCCTCTGTTCCGGAGGCGAGCATAGTATTGAGTTTTGGGGGCGAGTTTGTGCTTACTTCCAGGAGCGAGCATGGCATGGAGTTCGGAGATGCTCACTTCCCGGGGCGAGCATGGCATTGAGTTCCGAGAGCAAGAGTTGCACCTTGCCTGTCCTTTCTTAGTTGACTGAGGATCTGGTTACCCTACCTGGAACCGGGAATATAGGGAGGATCAGTTTCAGTTTCTGAGAGCTGTCCTTCGAGGATAAGCTTTCCCTCTCTGATTATTCCCTGCTGCCCCAGAAGGTTAATGGTTTTTGGGGCCTGACACAAATCAAAGTACACTATGGAAAAGCTTCCACTGGCGCAGTGGCTTTTTAAGGTTTTCGGTCAATTCTTTTGAAAGTTTTTCAATAAAGAAATCTTTCTTTGCTTGTCCCGCTTCGATTGTCCTTTCGTTACTTGAAAGAAGCTATTAAAGCCCGCTGGAATCAAAATGTGTTATTGCAAGACCTGAAATAGACTGTCCCCATTTTTTTAATCCCTGCCTCATCCAGGTAAAATCTTGTTT
>Ga0315298_1000201_pt1 | contig 121049 bp, 102 predicted proteins | sample WHS_1_MG_FD_203077 | JGI IMG/M metagenome (GOLD analysis project Ga0315298, IMG submission 203077) | Extremophilic microbial mat communities from Washburn Hot Springs, YNP, Wyoming, USA - WHS_1_MG | ecosystem: Environmental > Aquatic > Thermal springs > Hot (42-90C) | place: USA: Wyoming...
CTTATCCACACCCCGTGGTCGCCCGGCCCCGGACCACCCCTGGCGCAAGTCTCTTGTCGGATCAAAGAACAGGGGGTGACACTTTCCCTGAACATATCAGGGTGTCAAAATCGCTGAACACCAACACCACGGCCCCGCTCTGGTATACTTGCGGGCGAGGCGCGGCCACATAGGGTCGTTCCATCACATGGAGGTTGAATGATAATCATCACGCCGGAAGCTGCCAAGGAACTACGGATGATTGCGCTCAGCGGCGGGCCATCGGTGCTCAGGTTCGACGCCGATCCCGACGGAGATGGCGGGTACGACTGCTCCGTTGGACTCGTCGACTCGGCCCCCAGCGACGCCAAGATCGAGGAGGTCGAAGGCGTAAAGGTTGCATTTTGTGGAATGGCCGAGGACATCTTCGCCGGAGCCACCGTGGGCCTGAACGAGGAGGGGGAGCTGACCCTAGAGATGGCCGAAGGGGACTGCGATAGCTGCGAGGAGGACGGCGGCGGGAGCTGCGGCTGCGGCGGTGGGTGCTGCGGATGACGCGGCCGCGGGCGCAGGATCCCGACCGACCAACGGTGTACGATTCGGCGGTCGGGGCCATCTGTCCCCGCTGCAACAGGCCCCTGCCCAACTGCGCCTGTCCCACGGCGAAGAGCACCGAAGCCCGCCGTCCCTCCGCCCCGAGGGACGGCGTGGTCCGCATCTCTGCTGACAGACGAAACCGCCGGGGCAAGACCGTGACGGTAGTCACGGGAGTTCCTGGCAGCGCCGGTGATGTGGAGAAGCTGGGTTCATCGCTCCGTCGTCTCTGTGGGGCAGGAGGCACGTGCAGGGACGGCATCATAGAGATCCAGGGCGACCACCGCCAGCTGATCAAGGCAACACTGGAAGAGGCTGGCTACAGGGTGAAGCTGGCAGGAGGGTGACCGGCCTCGGGGACCAGGGCGCTTGGCTCCCAAGGGGTCCCCGGGCCGGCTTTTCTCAGTGTTGCCGCTACATCGACTCGGGTGCGCTGACTCCCATCAGGGCCAGGGTGTTGCCGAGTACCGTCTTTGCGGCGCTGACCAGCTTGAGACGAGCCTTCGTGAGCGCCTCGTCGTCCGTTACCACGCGGCACTGCTTGTAGAAGGAATGGAAGACTGCCGCGATCTCCTGGGAATAGTGCGGCAGATGATGGGGCTCCAGGGTGGTTGCCGCCGTCTCCACCAGCTCTGGCAGGAGGAGCATCTTTCGGATCAGCTCCAGCTCGGGCTCCGAGGTGAGCAGCGAGACATCCCCATCTGAGAAGTCGATGTCCCCAGCGTAGCGCAGGATGCTGGCAATGCGTGCGTGGGCGTATTGCACGTAGTAGACAGGGTTCTCCGCCGACTGCTCCTTCGCCAAGTCCAGATCAAAGTCCATCATGCCGTCGGCGGAGCGGGCCAGCAGGAAGAAGCGAACGGCGTCAGGGCCCACCTCCTCCAGCACCTCCCCCAGGGTGATGATCTCGCCGGTCCGCTTGGACATGCGGACGGGCTTGCCGCCACGCTTCAGGCTAACCAGCTGGTAGATGATGAGCTCGAGCCGGTCGGGATCGATCCCCATGGCCGAGACCATGGCCTTCATCCTGGGGACGTGCCCCTGGTGGTCAGCGCCCCAGACGTCGATGACCCGATCGAAGCCACGCAGGACGAACTTGTCGTAGTGGTAGGCTGCGTCCGAGGCGAAGTAGGTCGGTGCGCCGTTGCTGCGGACCAGGACATTGTCGCGGTCCTCCCCCAGCGCCGAGGAGACGAACCAGACCGCCCCCTCCCGCTCGGCAACGAAGCCACGACGCCTCAGCTCCTCGATGGTCTGGCTGACCAATCCACTGTCGTACAGGGACTGCTCCGAGAACCAGCGGTCGAACCGCACGTTCATGGTGTCCAGGTCGCGCCGAATGCGGGAGAGCATCTTTTCGGTGCCCAGGCGCCCGAGCTTCTGCGTGGCTTCCTCTCTGGGTATCTCCAGGAACTCCCTCCCTCGCTCCTCCACGATCTCCTTGGCCAGCTCAACCATGTAATCGCCGGCGTAGCCGTCGGCCGGCAGCTCCGCCTCGATCCCTAGTTGTTGAAGGTAGCGAGCATGCAGCGTCGAGTAGAAGGCTTCCATCCGGGTCCCTGCGTCGTTCACATAGTACTCGCGCTGCACTTGGAAGCCCGCGAAGGACAGGATGTTGGCCAGGCTGTCGCCGAGGGCCGCACCCCTGCCGGCGCCCACATGGAGGGGCCCCGTGGGGTTGGCGCTGACGTACTCCACTTGGACCTTCGCCCCGTTCCCAATGGAGACAGAACCGTACTTCTCGCCTTGCGTCAGGATCTCCTCCACCTGAGATGCTAGCCACTCTGGAGAGAGCCGGAAGTTGAGAAAGCCCGGCCTCGCGACCTCTACTCCTGAGAGGAAATCGGCCGAGACAATCTGGTTGGCGAGAGTCAGAGCGATGGACATGGGGTCCATCCTGGCCGTGCGGGCCATCTTCAGAGCGATGTTGCTGGCGTAGTCGCCGTGCTCGGGGTTCTGGGGGGTCTCGACGATGATCTCGGGCACAGCCACGGGCGGCAGCAGCCCCTGCTGCTGCGCTCTCTGTACGGCGTCCGCCAGGAGGTCGCGCAGCTTGCCGCGAACGGTCGTCACGTTGGTGGCTCCTACATAAACGGTGTCGTCTGACCGCGGGGGTCAGACGTCTCGCGTGATTATAGACCACCGGGACGGACGTCAGCAAATCCCGGGGCATCGGAATAGGGGCTCTGCCTCATCTGCGAGGGGACGGTGGGAAGACTGGACGGGCACGGGTGACGGTCGCGTTCACTCCATGGGTGGTCTTCTCGATCGCTGCAGAAGGCCTTGGCGCAGTGTGCTCTGCAGGGGGAGATCGAGACGGACGGTGCAGGTCTCGACCTCCCCCTCCATGTCACGGTAGGTAGCCGCTCTGCCGAGCCTGCTTCAGTCGGGCGTAGGCAGGTCGGTCGGAGCCGTCCGCGTTGGCGATGGACCACCAGTACTCTTCCCGATCCACAGTCCAGGTCGGGTCTGGGAGGTTCCACAAGGTCATGACGCCAATCCACGGCGCCCAGTGCTCGGCAGCCCACCGATAGGCGTCCACGATATACTGGGCCTTCTGGTCCTCTGTCACCTTGTGCCACGCGTATGCAGGGTGGATCTCATCGCTGGTCCAGCCGAACTCGAGGAGCCAGATCTGCTTGCCACCGTCGCCGTTTCGAACCATCACATTGCGCAGGTCCTCTATGCGTCGGAAGCAGAAGAAGCGATGTCCTCCGTAGTTCGGATCAGCCGCCACCTGGTCGGGGCTCATCTGAGGAGGCGCCTTGTATCCCGCTCCGTGAGCGCCCAGGACGTCGAAGTAGGCCGCAGCGCCCGCCTCGTACATCTGCTGGAGGAAGACGTCGTCGGGCATGGCCTCGTCGTTCCAGGTCTCCGTGGGGGTAAGGCCGGCGGTAACGACGGTGACATTGGGATCGGCCCGCTTGGCTGCCTGATAGGCGACCTTCAGGAGCTGGACGTACTGGATGGGGTTGGGCTTCTGGTTGCCCCACTCACGGGCCAGGTTCGGCTCGTTCCAGATCTCCACCGCATGGATCCGCCCCAGCGGGCTGCCGGTCTTGTAGCGGGAAACCAGGGCGTAGATGAAGTCGGCGTAATCCTGGTAGTTGTCGGGTGGCCCGTTGGGGGCCCCGTCGGCCCGCGCCCAGGATGGCTGGAAGTCCACCCGCGCGATTATCTTCACGCCGGCGTCGTTGGAGGCCTTGACCACGCGGTCCGCCTCACTCCAGTCGAAGATCCCCTTGCCAGCTCCTTCGATCAGCCTCCACTGGAACAGGGTCTTCTGCCAGGAGAAGCCTGCGTCGGTAACCTTCTTCAGGTCCCGCTGGGTGGTGGCGGGATTGCTCCAGATGAAGATGTTCATCCCGTACTCGGGGCTCTTGGCCCTGTAGAAGGAGCTGCCGGCCGGGGGAACCGGTGTCGACGGCTGAGGGGTCGGCGTTGGGGCAGCCGTGGGCGTTGGAGTAGCCCCTATGGCAGCCTGGGAGCCCGGGATGAGGACCACTGGCGCGGGCGGGGCCGGCTCCGGCATACACGCCTCGGCGGGCCAGAGACCGGCCTCCTTGGCCAGATCGCCACCGTTAGCCACGGTGACGTCGCCCGCCTTGGCCCACGGCACGTTCTCTTTCCAGTACTGGAATGTGGCCCGCTGGGCACGGATCACGAAGGAGTTGCCCTCGTCGGCGTAGGCCACGGGAAGGCCGAAATGGTCGATGGGGCTGGGGTCTGAGAAGTAGGCCTTCTTGATGGCGGCGTTCTGGTCGAGGAACGCCTGGTGGCGCGCCACTACCTGCTCCCAGGATAGACCGTTGTCCGGTGTGGTGTCGAAGGGTCTGGGGGTCTGTCGGTAGGTGAGCAACCAGTCATCCTTGCCCTTGTCGTGCAGGGCGTCGAAGGTGTTCAGGAACCAGACCTGCTTGATGTCCGGGCGCCACTGGAACACGACCTTTTGCATGGCCTGGGTTACGAAGCCGTCGTAGATGAATCGACGGGTCACCGGGTATCCCAGTACATAAGGGCCACCGAGCTGCTGGTAGGCGTCCCAGAAGGGGATCCCCCCCTCATTGGTGACGGCGAAGCCGGATTGGGCCGTTCCCAGCGGCTGGCCGTTGGTCTGGGTGTAGAAATGACCGTTGGGGATATCGTAGTCCAGAACAGCTGGGGCCGCTCCGACGGGCGCCGCCAGGGCCAGCATGGCGAGTCCGAAGAGCAGAGCTAGGACGAGCTGCGGCTTTCTCAATGCCTCCTCCTATCGGTGTGGAAGTTGACCCGGGGTAGCTATGAGTGAGGGAATGTTCGCCATGGAGCGGCGCCATTATAGGCCCGGGGCAGGCCCCTGGCAAGTCGCACGGCCAGCCCGTAGAGGCTGGAACGAGCATGGACGGACGTAGCGCCGCAGTACAGACACTTTACAATGGGATATCTCTGACATATAATGTGACTGCTGAAGCAGACTGAGGGGGCGCGGCTCCCTCAGTCTTTACTCATTCCCAGAATACCATTGAGCGCTCCCCCCGCGCGCATATCAGGGACACAAACAGGAGAGACTTGCCGTGGAGAAGACTGTTTACCTCACGCGGGAAGGCTTGGCGAAGCTTGAAGAGGAGCTGACATACCTCCGAACCGTGCGCAGGCATGAGGTCGCGGAGCGGATCCGTCGTGCCAAGGAGTTCACCAACACGGTGGACAACGCGGAGTACGACGATGCAAAGAACGAGCAATCCTTCGTGGAGGGGCGCATCCAGTCGCTGGAGAGAATGCTGGCCAACGCCGTGGTCATCGACGACAAGTCGGCACCATCTGGTTACGTGCGCCTTGGTTCCCATGTCACGGTCGTGGATTCGGATGGAGTCGAGGAGGTCTACACAATAGTTGGATCCGCGGAGGCCGATCCGAAGGAGGGGCGGATCTCCAACGAGTCGCCCATCGGTCGGGCGTTGCTCGGGCATCGCACTGGTGAGACCGTATCGGTGCTGGCTCCGGGGGGGAGCTTCGAGCTGACCATCAAGGCTGTCTCGTAGTCCTCGCCACACAACTTCGCGGCTGCTCGGGAAAGGATGGCTGCCCCATCCTTTCTTTGCGAGAGGTGCAGACTGGAAGGTATCCCGCTTGGACGAGAAGTATGACCCGCTGGTAGAACAGAGGATACGCAAGCTGAAGGAGCTGAGGGAGCTTGGGATCAATCCCTACCCCTATAGCTTCGACAGGACCCACATGGCCTCGGATATTCTGGGCAGCTTCGATACCCTGGAGGGAACCGGGGTGCGCGTTGCCGGTCGCCTTCTGACCATCCGCATCATGGGCAAGGCCAGCTTCGCCCACTTGCTGGACCAATCGGGCCGGATCCAGATCTACGTTCGGCGCGACCTGGTTGGGGATGAGCAGTACGCGCTGTTCAAGTCCCTGGATTCTGGGGATTTTCTCGGTGTCACCGGCAAGCCATTCCGAACGCGGACCGGCGAGATAACCATCGAGGCGGAGCGGCTGGAGCTGCTCTCCAAGGCCTTGAGGCCGCTGCCAGAGAAGTGGCACGGCCTCACGGACGTTGAGAAGCGGTATCGGCAGCGCTATCTGGACCTGATCGCCAACGAGGAGGTGCGCAGGATCTTCCGGACGCGCAGCCGCATCATAGATGCCATCCGGCGGTACCTGGTGGAGCGCGATTTCCTCGAGGTGGAGACACCGATCCTCCAGCCAATCCACGGGGGTGCGGCCGCGAGGCCCTTCGTGACACACCACAACGCCCTGGACCGAGATCTGTACCTGCGGATCGCCCTGGAGCTCTACCTGAAGCGCTGCGTGATAGGTGGATTCGAGAGGGTGTTCGAGATCGGTCGCAACTTCCGCAACGAGGGGATCTCCACCCGACACAACCCCGAGTTCACCATGATGGAGCTGTACCAGGCCTACGCCGACTACAACGACATCATGACCCTGGTGGAGCACATGGTGTCGTGTGTGGCGGAGCAGGTGCTGGGGAGCCACCGGATCGAATTCGACGGGAACACCATCGATCTGCGTCCCCCGTGGCCACGGATCAAGATGCGGGACGCTATTCGGATCGAGAGCGGCATCGACTTCGAGGACTACCCCACGGCTGAGGACCTCCTGCTGGCCATGCGGGCTGCCGGAATGCATCCTGACCCGGGGAGCTCGCGAGCCAAGCTGATCGACAGCCTCCTGAGCACCTTCGTGGAGCCGAAGCTGATCCAGCCGGCCTTCCTGGTGGATTATCCAGTGGAGATGTCGCCCCTGGCGAAGCGAAAGCGGGACGATCCATCAGTGGTGGAGAGGTTCGAGGCCTTCATCGGGGGCATGGAGATTGCGAACGCTTTCAGCGAGCTGAATGATCCTCTGGAACAGAGGGAGCGGTTCGTTCAGCAGCTGGCGCAGAGGGCCGCCGGCGATGAAGAGACCCAGCCCATGGATGAGGACTTCCTCGTGGCGTTGGAGCACGGGATGCCCCCCACGGGTGGTCTAGGGGTGGGGATCGACCGACTGGTGATGCTCTTCACCGGCAACGCTTCCATCAGGGAGGTGATCCTCTTCCCGCAGCTGAGGACCAGGGAATAGCTACTCCCATGGAGCACCCTCTCTACGTTGCCTTCGTCTGGCACATGCACCAACCTTACTATCTGGACGAGGACAGCGGAGAGCATCTGCTGCCATGGGTGAGGCTCCATGCCACCAAGGACTACCTCCACATGGCGGAGGTGCTGGAGGATTACCCGGCTGTACATGCCACCTTCAACTTCGTGCCCTCACTCCTCGAGCAGCTTCAGGGCTACGTCGATGGCTCTGCACTGGACAGAGCGTGGAGGTTGAGTCTCGGGGAGAGGCTCTCCCGCGAAGAGAAGCAGTATGTAGACTCCCTCTTCTTCAGCGTCAACCGCGACAACTTCATCCGTTCCTACCCCAGGTACTGGCAGCTACTTAGGATGAGGGAGGAGTCTAAAGGGGACCTGGATCTCCTGAGCGACGTGTACTGGCGCGACCTGGTCGCCTGGTTCAATCTGGCGTGGATCGACCCCACGTGGATCCAGAGGGACCCTGTGCTGCGGTCTCTGGTGGCCAAGGGCTCACACTTCAGCCTGGAGGACGTGGCCACCATTCTGGAGAAGCAGAGAGAGCTGATCGGCGTTGTTCTGACCACCTACCGGCGCCTGCAGAGGAGGGGGCAGGTGGAGCTGACTGCCTCCCCATATTACCATCCCATCCTGCCCCTGCTGATCGACTCCGACTGCGCTCAAGAGCCAAGCCCCTGGCTGCGGCTCCCCGATGAACGATTTCAGTACCCACAGGACGCCCTTGCGCAGCTGAGGCGGGCCGTAGATTATCACGAGATCGTCTTCGAGCGTCCACCCGCTGGAATCTGGCCCTCGGAGGGATCGGTGAGCCAGGCTCTCATAGACCTGCTTCGCGAGGTCCCGGAGGTCCGCTGGCTGGCTACCGATGAGGCAATCCTGGCGCGCTCGCTCGGCCGGGGAATCGAGCGGAACGGGTGGGGCTACCTGACTGATCCGCGCTTCCTCTACCAGCCCTACTGGGCCGTATCAGGGGATCACCGGGTGGCGGTGGTCTTCCGCGACCACTACCTCTCGGACCGGATAGGCTTCACCTACCAGGGCATGGGTGGGCGACAGGCGGCTGAGGACCTCATGTTCCGCTTTGTCGCCATTCACGAGATGGTGAAGCACGATCCTGTGCCCTATCTGGTGCCGATCATTTTGGACGGCGAGAACTGCTGGGAGTACTATGAGCGGAACGGCGAGACCTTTCTGCGAGCCCTCTACGACATGCTCTCGCGGGAGACCAGGGTCCGAGCGGTGACCGTGTCGGAGTTTCTCAACAGCTTTCCCCCGAGAGCGGAGATCCGCAGGCTCGCAACCGGCTCCTGGATCAACGGCAATCTGGAGACCTGGATCGGGGAGGACACGCAGAACAGGGGATGGGAGTACCTTGCCAGAACAAGGCGGGCACTCAAGGATGCCCAGGATGCGGGGGTCCTGACCCAGGAGCAGGCGGAACGGGCCACCCGTTGCATCCTGGCAGCCGAAGGCAGCGACTGGTTCTGGTGGTACTACAGTCACAACGTCTCCGACCAGGACGACATGTTCGACAGGCTGTTCCGGCATTTCCTGAAGGGGACCTATCGGGCGCTGCAGCTTCCAGTGCCGCCATGGGTGGAGATACCCATCATCAGTCAGATCCCCAAGCTCACCAGCAGGAGCCCCAGCGACTACGTGCATCCCCGACTGAAGGAAGGCGATCTGTCGCCGGAACCATGGGCGTCCGCGGGGTATCTGGAACCGAAGGCCTCGACGGGGGCGATGCAGCAGGGCGGCGGATTGCTGAAACGGCTATACTTTGGATACGACGACCGTTCGCTGTATCTTCGGATAGAGGCCCACACCAGCCTGCGCGGCTACCTGATCGAGGCCTATGTGGCTCGCCGGGAAGGCCAGGCGGCAGACCTGCTGGAGACGGGAGGACGCAAGGGCGCTGTGGTGCAGCCCTCCACCGGAAACGCATCCAGAGAGATCACTGTGATGTCGGATGGTCCGACGGTGGAGCTCAGCCGCTGGGAGGAAGGTAGCGGATGGGTTCGTATCCAGGGTGATCTCTGGGCGGCCTCCGATGACACGGTGGTCGAGGTGGCGATCCCCCTGGAAGCGCTGGGGGTGGGGTTGGGAGCGATCCTGGGGCTGTCCGTCGTCGTCTTCAAGGATAACCTGGTGGTGCAGCGGCTGCCCGAGGAGGGTGAAGTCGTTGCAGAGCTTTCCAGGGTGGCGGTCGTACAGAAGTAGCGACTGCAGGTATAGTGGAATGGCGCGCGGCTTAGAGAGAGGTCTCTGTAGGACATAGGCGGTCGAGGCTGATGGCCTGGGCCAGGGGGCGGTCCACGAACGTGAGGTGGTAAAGTTGCTTAGCCTGCAATTCATCCGCGAGCATCAGGATGTCGTTCGAGAGGCACTGAGGAAACGACATGAGACGGCGCCCATCGACGAGATAGTCGAACTGGATGTTCGTCGCAGACAGCTTCTTTCTCAGCTGGAGTCCATGAGGGCCGAGCAGAACCGCGCTTCCGGCGAAATCGCAAAGGTCAAGGATAAGTCGTCCGTCGCTGACCGAATAGCTGAGCTCAGGCACCTTTCGCAGAGGATCAAAGAGCTGGAGCCCACGATCAAAGAGATCGACGAGCGGCTCGGGCAGCTGCTGCTGCTGGTACCGAACATTCCCCACGACTCGGTCCCGGAGGGCGAGGACGAGAGCAGCAACGTCGTGGTGAAGGTCTGGGGAGAGCCTAGGAGGTTCGATTTCGAGCCGTTGCCGCACTGGGAGATCGGCGAAAGGCTCGGGATCATGGACTTCGAGCGGGCGGCCAAGATCTCCGGAGCTAGGTTTGGGGTGCTCAAGGGGCTAGGGGCGGCGCTGGAGCGCGCTATCATCACCTTCATGCTGGACCTGCACACGAGGGAGCACGGCTACACCGAGATCATGCCGCCGTACTTGGTGCGTCGCGAGTGCATGGTGGGCACCGGACAGCTCCCCAAGTTCGAGGAGGACGCCTACAGGACTGACCCGGATGATCTCTTCTTGGTCCCGACCGCGGAGGTGCCGGTGACCAACCTGCACCGCGACGAGATCCTGGAGCCGGGGACACTGCCTCTCTACTACGTGTCCTACACGGCCTGCTTCCGAAGGGAGGCCGGGTCGGCCGGACGCGACACGCGAGGACTCATCAGGGTGCACCAGTTCGACAAGGTGGAGCTGGTCAAGTTCGTGGAGCCCTCCACATCCTATGACGAACTGGAGAAGCTGCTGGCGGATGCCGAGGATGTGCTGCGGCGGCTGGGCATTCCCTATAGGGTGAGCCTCATGTGCACGGGCGATCTCGGTTTCACGGCGGCCAAGAAGTACGACCCCGAGGCGTGGATGCCGGGGCAGGGCCGCTACGTGGAGATCTCCTCGTGCAGCAACTTCGCCGATTTCCAAGCCCGGAGGGCCAACATCCGCTATCGGCCGGAGCCCGGTGCTAGGGCGGAGTTCGTCCACACCCTGAACGGTTCTGGGCTGGCGGTGGGGCGCACCCTCGCGGCGGTGCTGGAGAACTACCAGCAGGCCGATGGCTCGGTGGTGATCCCCGAGGTGCTCAGGCCCTACATGGGTGGTCTGGAGAGGATCACCGCCAATGGAAGGGCCGATTAGGGCCGGCGGGGGCTGGGCTGTCCGGACTTTGCCTTGCTTGACATGGCAGTGATAGCGCGGCTAGAATCCATGTGGTCGTGCTAGACGGGGAGCTAGCGGTGCCCTGTACCCGCAACCCGCTATAGCGGGGTCGAATTCCCGTTCGAGGCTCAGTGCTTTTCGACCAGGGCTTGATTCAGTGGCGTTGATGGCTTGGTCCTGCGCGGCGGAGACTCAGGAACCCCGTCAGGTCCGGAAGGAAGCAGCGGTAACTGGCCATCTTCGGGTGCCGCAGGGCAACCTGGCCGGAGCAGGCTAATCAGGCACCGTCGGGGGGCCTGGGTCGACAACGGGTGCACGACCATTCTTCGCAAAGGCTCACGAGGCGGTGGCCGACCGGCCACCGCCTTTTCACGCCACGCCCTGAGGCCCTCCCAGCCTGTTGCTGGGATCGTGGGGCGCGCGCGCCGACTCGTCTCCCTGGAGGTGGACTAGGTGACCCTCTGGCTGGACATGGCGATCGTCTTCGCGTTGAACATTCCCTTCGGCTACTGGCGTGGCAACGTCAGACGCCTTTCGGCCCAGTGGTTTCTCGCGATCCACCTCCCCGTGCTGGCTGCGATCCTGGTGCGCGTGTCGTCGCATCTCCCCTTCGAACCGCTGACGCTGGGAGCCATGGTCGTGGCCTTCTTCACCGGACAGACCGCCGGCCAAAGGCTGCGCGAGCCGCTGGCAGTCCTCCTGGCCGCGCCTCTCACCTCCTGGCTGCCCCTGGATCTCCTGAGGCTTCTCCTGGACTGAGGATTGCCGTTCGACCCTGGCCTGGTTCCGTACCGGGGCGAGGGCACGGAGCGCCCCTCGCGGCGACGGGGCATGGAGCTTGCGTTAATTAGCAGAAGCAAGTATTATCCTGGTGCATTATTGATAGAGGTGTTTCTCTTGCGCGTTTACGATGCCGCCCGGCTCCGATGCTACCTCCCGGAGGACCTCGCCTCCCGTCTCCTGGTGGGCGCCATCGCCCTCCTCGGCAGCGCTGTCCTGGTCGGATCCTTTCTAGCCCCAGTGTTGTTTCCAGAGTCCTTCAGCTCCCTCCAGATGACGGCAACGGACCTGGTTCCCTTCCTGCTACCCTGGTAGCTGCCCGTAGCCTTCCGTTTTGTGACGGCGGTGCAATCGTGCTACGATTGCGGCTGACCATCTGAAGGCGAAGGCGGGTGACGCGCCATTGCGGGAAGGGACGCGCACGGTGGGAGAAGAGACGATCGAACGACCGTCTGGGCTACCCTCCCCGGAGGAGCTGGAGCGGCTCACGCCGCGCGCGCTGCTGAAGCGTCTCGGCCTGTCGGCTCGAAAAGGGCTGTCCCAGAGCTTCCTCACCGACCGCTATGTGGTGAGAGACATCGTGGAAGCCGCGGAGCTGGCTCCGACCGATGAGGTGCTGGAGGTAGGTCCGGGTCTGGGCGTGCTCACCCGAGAGCTGGTGCGTCGCGCCAGGAGGGTGGTCGCCGTGGAGCTCGACCGGAGGCTGGCACAGCTGCTGCCCTTCCTGGTGCCCGGGGCATCCAATCTAGAGGTCATTCAGGGGGACTTCCTCGAATTCGACCCTGCAGCCCACTTCTCAGTCCAGTACAAGGTGGTGGCGAACCTTCCATACGCCATCACCTCGTCGGCGCTCCGCCACATCCTTACGGCCAGACTCAAACCATCCATCGCTATAGTCATGGTCCAGCGCGAGGTCGCGGAGAGGATCGTGGCCAAGCCCGGCGACACCAGCCTCCTTTCCATCATGGTTCAGCTCTACTGTCGTGTGAGCATAGTCAGACACGTACCGGCCGAAGCCTTCTACCCGGCACCCAAGGTCGACTCCACGGTGCTGAAGCTGGAGGTATACCAGGAGCCTCCCGTCCGGGTTGATGATCCCGAGGAGCTGCTGCGCATCGCGGCGGCAGGGTTCAGCCGAAGGCGCAAGCAGATCCACAACTCGCTGGCCGAGAGCCTTTGGTTTCCTCCAGACGGCGTTGCTCAGGTGCTGGAGATGGCGGGCATCGACCCGTCGAGGCGTGCCCAGACCCTCTCGCTGGAGGAGTGGGCGAGGCTCTATCGCGCTTACCAGGAGGCACGGACTCGATGGCAGGCGCCCAAGGACCGGTGAGCCGCGTGGTTGTCAGGGCCTACGCCAAGATCAATCTCAGCCTGGAGGTCCTTGGGAAACGCCCCGACGGCTATCACGCCGTGCGGACCGTGATGCAGTCCGTCGACATCTCAGACCAGCTGGTGATGGAGCGGGCCGAGGGGCTGTCGCTGGAGTGCGACCGAGGGGATTTGAGCGGCGAGGAGAACCTGGTTCTGAGGGCGGCAAGGGCCCTTGGGGAGGCGACTGGTGTGGACGGAGGCGCCAAGATCCGGCTGTCGAAGGGGATCCCAGTGGCCGCAGGCCTCGGCGGCGCCAGTGCCGATGCGGCCGCAGCCCTCGTGGGGCTGTGCCGCCTATGGGGCATCGAATGCAGCCCCGACGATCTGTTGTGCCTGGCATCGACTCTAGGCTCGGACGTTCCATTCTTCCTCATCGGTGGGACGGCGCTTGCCTCTGGAAGGGGCGAAGAGGTGTCCCCGCTACCAGATGCACCCGCTGTATGGGTGGTGCTTCTAGTTCCCTCCCACAGCCTTGCCGGCAAGACCGCTGAGATGTATCGCAGGCTGAGTCCCGATGCCTGGACCGATGGGCGGACAACAAATCGACTGGTGGAGTCCATCCTAGACGGGTGCTTGCCTCCGGAGGATCTGCTCCGCAACTGCTTCGATCCCTTCGCAGATGCCGTCTTCCCGGAGCTTCCCCTCCTGCGGAGGGCAATGCTGGAGGCAGGCGCGGCCGGTGCACACCTCTCCGGCGCGGGGCCCGCCCTCTTCGCGCTCTTCGCGGATGAGATGTCTGCGTTAAGCTCGGCCGCGCGACTCCGATCGCTGGGACATCGCCCTCTCGTGGCTCGCACCCTGGGTTCGGCGGAGGCGAGACCCCATCCCCTAGTGATCTGATGGCCGGGCCAGCAGCGACTCATGTCCTCTCGGAGGGGCTGCTGCCGCGGATCCGGTCCGCCTGGCGCGAGTCCTGCATGTAAGAGGATGCTGTCGCTCCGGAAGCGGCGCAAGGATCTTGGCTGAATTCGGCCGCAGCACCTGCCATGGGGTCCTGGACGTGAAGCGCGAAGAGTTGATCGCCCGTTTCATAGCAAAGGCCACGGAGGCCGGTGCTCGGGTGCAGGGGCCGTCGACCCGAGATGAGGCAGTCTCGGCGCTGGCTCGCATGGCTCGAGACATGGGAGCGCATCGCGTAATTGTCGGCGCCGATCTGCTCGAGCATCAATGGAAGGTCATGGCCGCGCTGCGGGCGCTGGATCTGGTACCGGTGACGAGCCCTCCGGCGGACGAGGCGGCCGAGGCCGACATCGGAGCCACCGGGGCGATGCTGGCCATAGCCGAGACGGGCTCTCTAGTGGTGGCTGGCAACAGTCCTTCGGCGATCCTCCCCACCATGCTTCCGCCCGTGCATGTAGCCATGGTGGAGACCGCGACCATAGTGGCGAGCCTGGATGAAGGGCTTGCGCTGGTTCGTGATCTGGCCCTAGGACAATCGGTGGAAACGATGCGATACGTGTCCCTGGTGACAGGCCCCAGCCGGACTGCCGACATAGAGAAGACGCTGAGCACGGGTGTCCACGGGCCCAGGGATCTGCACATTCTGCTTGTGGAGTGATGGTTTCTTGAGATCGAGATGGCAGGAGATTGCGGACCCGCCGGGGATACCCCGCGAGAACTCCAGGGAGCGCGCCATGCTATCCATCCTGCTGCGGATCGCTATGACTGCTGGGGCAGCCCTGTTGAGCCTTTGGGTCGCCAGGAGATGGGTTGGTGGTAGAAGGGGTTATCAGGCGAGCGAGGACTTCAGGGAGCGCTACGAGCGTGCGCTGGCGAGTCGTCAGCTTCGGGACAACCTGGCACGCTATCAGAAGAGCTGGCGTCGGCAGAGGGATGCAGGCTTCTCGGCATGGGAGTCCGATGGCGGTGGCGACTTCGAGTCCATGAGGCGCGAGATGGCCGCCGTCAAGGATCGCGTCCTGGCTGATGTTCCCACGTATCTGAACCGGTTCATAGGAGCGGCGGAGCGGGCCGGGGCGGTCGTCCATCTAGCGGGCGGCGCGGAGGAAGCCCGGCTCTACATCATCGAGCTGGCCCGGGCTCGTGGGGTGCGGTTGATCGCCAAGGGGAAGTCGATGCTCAGCGAGGAGATCGACCTGAACGCGGCGCTGGAGCGAGAGGGGATCCGGGTGGTCGAGACCGACCTGGGCGAGTACGTGGCTCAGCTGGCGGGTGAGCGACCATCCCACATGATATCCCCCATTGCGCACAAGAACCGATATCAGGTGGCTGAGGTCCTGAGCCGGGAGAGCGGTCGGCACCTGTCAGGGGAGGACATCTCCGAGCTGACTGCGGTCGCTCGTGCCTCTCTTCGCCCGGTCTTCCTGAGTGCCGACATGGGGGTAACGGGTGCGAACGCCCTTATCGCCGAGTCGGGCACGATAATGCTGGTGACCAATGAGGGCAATGCACGTCTGGCAACATCGCTGCCCCCTATCCACGTGGTGGTAGCGGGATACGACAAGCTGCTTCCCACCTTCTCCGACGCCGCCAAGGAGCTGCGGCTGTTGGCTAGAAGCGGTACCGGGCAGTCACTGACCAGCTACACTACCTTCATCACTGGCCCCAACGGTCCTGGGAGAGAGCTTCACATCGTGCTGGTGGATAACGGCCGCTCTCGTATGCGCGCCGATCCTCGGTTCATTGACGCCCTGCGCTGCATCCGATGCGGGGCCTGCGCCAACGTCTGCCCACCGTATCGCATAGTGGGAGGCCACGTTTTCGGACATGTGTACACCGGGGCCATCGGACTGGTGACCACCCCTTTCCACCATGGACTGGACAACGCGGTGGGGCCGCAGAGTCTGTGCTTGAGTTGCAACGCGTGCGCGACGGTCTGTCCGGTGGAGATCCCTCTTCCTAGGCAGATCCTGGATGTCAGGCAGAGGGTGGTGGAAGAGCGTGGACTTCCATGGTACAAGGAGGCCATGCTGAGGGTCTGGGCTAGTCCATCGCTCTTCGATGCGGTCACGAGGGCCGGCTCAGTGGCCCAGAAGCCGCTGGCGAAGGGCGGCCTGATGCGGCGGATGCCGCTGCCTGACCCCATCGCTTGGAGGACTCCGCCAGTCCTGGCGGCGAGGCCCGCTCGTGACCGGCTGGCAGGGCACCGCTCGGTGCCCGCCACCAGCGGCCCTCTTGCCGACAGCGCCGCGCGCGGCGCACGGGTCGCCTACTTTATCCAATGTATCACCGATCGTTTCCTGCCGGAGATGGCCGAGGCCACGGTGCGGGTGTTGGAGTCATGCGGGGCGGAGGTGCTGGTGCCGACGGGCCAGCACTGCTGTGGACTTCCCGCCTACGATGCCGGCGATCGGACGCGGGCTCTCGACATGGCCAGACAAACGGTGCGGCTTCTGGAGGGGATAGAGGCGGACTACGTGGTCACGGGGGCGGCGAGCTGCGTGGCCATGATGGTCCACGACTACCCCCATCTATTTCGCGACGATGGCGAGTGGTTGGAGAGGGCGCTCCGCGTTGGGGCGAAGGTGATGGATCTGACTACCTTCCTGATGAGGGTAGCCCGGCCATCGAAGGGTGCGCTCGATGCGGGCCCCTTCCACCCCGTGACCTACCACGACTTCTGCCAGTCCCACAACGTGCTGGGCATCTCCGCAGAGCCCAGGTGGCTCATCAGGGAGGTCATGGGGCTGGAGCTTCGTGAGATGGAGGACTCAGACTCCTGCTGCGGGTTCGGAGGGTCCTTTTCGGTGGAGCATCCCCGCGTATCTCGCCTGATTGCAGAGAGGAAGCTGGAAACCGCTGCGGCGACCGGTGTGCCTATAGTTGTCACCGACAACCCGGGCTGTATACTCCACCTGAGAGGCGCCATCGATGCCGCAGGGCGGCCCCTCCGTGTTCTCCACATGGCCGAGCTGCTGGACGAACGAATTCGACAGATGGGGTAGGCCCTGAGGCCAGACGGCCGCGCCAATGGCGGAACTTCAGGCTGCAGAGGTGGACATATGTCTTCGAGTCTCAGTCCCAGTGCGCGTAGGGTTCAGGAGGCGCTGATGGCCATGGGGCTGCCGATTCAGGTGGTCGAGCTGCCGCAATCGACTAGGACGGCGGCAGAGGCAGCCGCGGCTATCGGCTGTCGCGTGGAGCAGATCGTGAAGTCGCTGGTGTTCAAGGGGAAGACCAGTGGGAAGCCGATCCTTGTGCTGGTCAGCGGGGCCAATCGCGTCGATGAAAAGCGGATGGCCGAATTGGTGGGAGAACCGATCGAGAGCGCGGCCCCTGACTTTGTGAGAGCACACACAGGGTTCGTGATCGGTGGAGTGCCGCCGGTGGGTCACGCGGAGAGGATTGAATCCTACATCGATGAGGATCTGCTGCTGTATCCGGAGATATGGGCGGCTGCGGGCAACCCAAACGCTGTCTTCCGGCTGAGCCCCGAAGAGCTGCTGAGACTGGTGGACGGGAGAGTCTGCCCTGTCCAGTGACAGGGTAGTCGGTTGGCCGGAGCCGTGTCCCCTTTGGACGCGGCAGCGGCAAGAGGGATAGATCGCTATCGGCGACGACTCCAGCTCGTCTCGCTCATCAATAAGTGGCGAGGAATCATCGTTTGCCGCGGCGTGCAAGGAGATTCGGCCTCTTGTTGGTCGCTAATGGGCCACCTTTCTTGCCTTGACAGTTGTATGCAAGCCTTGTAATATCCTTGTAGCAGATTTCCGGCTAGCGCCGACCCTTTTCATCTTATGGACGAAACCCCAGAACAATCTGCCTCATCGTCGGAGCTGGTTGCCGTCATCCTCGCAGCGGGGATGGGCACCCGGATGCGTTCCGCCCGCCACAAGATCCTCCACCATGTAGCTGGAGATCCCATGATCTCTCACATCCTGGATGCCCTCGCGGATGCTGGGGTCGCGAGGCCGCTGATGGTGGTGGGGCATCTGGCGGAGCAGGTGCGCGGCGTGGTTGGTGAGAGGGCTCAGTATGTCGTCCAGGAGCCCCTTCTGGGTACGGGGCATGCTCTTCAGGAGGCTATCAGAGCCCTGGACTCGGTGCCCAAGAAGCTGCTGGTACTCTGTGGGGATACCCCTCTCATCCGGCCTTCCACCCTCAGCCGTATGATCTCCGCCCTGAATGAAGGGCTCGTCATGGCTATCCTCACGGCGCGGATGGTAAACCCTTCGGGATACGGCAGGATCGTCAGAGACGCCAGGGGAAGGGTCGCGGCGGTAGTCGAGGAGGCGGATGCCTCGGAGGCCGAGAGGGCCATCGACGAGATCAATAGCGGCCTGTATTGTTTCGACGGACCTTGGCTGGCATCCAACCTGGAAAAGATCCGGAGGAGCCCCAAGGGAGAGTACTATCTCACAGATGTGGTGGCCCTGGCGATCGAGCAGGGGCGCGAGGTGGTGGCGGTGGAGGCCGAGGACCCTCACGAGGTGATGGGCATCAACGACCGGTTGCAGCTGGCCGAGGCCGATCGGATCATGAGGGAGCGGATCTGCAGATCGCTGATGTCCAACGGGGTCACCATAGTCGACCCGCTGCACAGCTACATAGGGAAGGGAGTCAAGGTAGGTTCCGACACGGTCATCCACCCAGGCACACACCTGAGGGGAGGAACCACCATTGGATCGGGCTGCGAGATCGGCCCCAACACTGTGATTGCTGACTCCGTCATCGGAGATGATTGCCTGGTGTTCGCGTCGGTGGTGGAGGGGGCCGAGGTGGGAGACAGGGTAAGCATCGGCCCATTCAGCCATCTGAGGCCGGGCTCTCGGGTTGGTTCCGACGCTAGGCTCGGCAACTACGCCGAGGTCAAGAACAGCAACATCGGCGAGGGTGTCCAGATGCACCACTTCAGCTACATGGGCGATGCCGATGTGGGCGCTGGAACCAACATCGGGGCGGGGACAATCACCTGCAACTTCGATGGCAGGCGAAAGCACAGAACGAAGATCGGAAAGAACGTCTTTCTGGGAAGCGACACGATGTTGCGGGCTCCGGTGGAGGTGGGCGACGGCGCTGTTACTGGGGCCGGATCCGTTGTGACTCGAGACGTTCCGCCAGGCGAGACCGTCTTTGGGGTTCCGGCTCGACCCCGGGGTCGGGCCGAACAGCACTAGCCCGTCGCATGGGGCGGGCGCGACCCCGGGGGAGTGCCGCGGCCGACCCTTGTTGCGCCGATGCGATAAGAAGGGGTGGGAGAAGAGGAAAGTGGAGGCGAGGCTTCAGATATTCTCGGGCAGCTCCAACCCGCGGCTCGCCGCCGAGATCGTCGGGTGCCTGGGAGTGCCCGGCGGGAGGGCGACGGTCGGCACCTTCGAGGATGGGGAGACCAGGATCCGCCTCGAGGAGAACGTTCGGGGTTCGGACGTCTTCGTAATCCAGAGTCTCTGCGCGCCCAGCGACCACCACATCATGGAGCTACTGCTGATGATCGACGCCGTGCGCAGGTCGTCGGCGTCGCGAGTGACGGCGGTTATCCCATACATGGCCTACGCAAAGCAGGAGAAGAAGACCCAGAGCAGGGAGCCCATATCGGCTAAGGTGCTGGCCAACGTCATCACACGTGGCGGGGCGGACCGGATACTGGCAGTGGATCTGCATTCGCCAGCCATCGAGGGCTTCTTCGACATCCCAGTGGACCATCTCCGAGCTGGGGGGATCCTGGCCAACTACTTCGAGAGACTGGACCTCTCGGACGTGGTCGTCGTGTCTCCTGACACAGGAGGGGTTGCCAGGGCCAACGAGTTTCGGGAGAGGCTGGGTGCGTCTCTTGCCATCATCTATAGGCAGCGCCGCGACCAGGAGAGCAGCAGGAAGCTGGAGATGGTAGGAGAGGTCAAAGGCAAGACCGCCATAGTCGTGGATGACATGATCTCCACCGGCAACACGTTGCTGATGGCAACCGAGGCCCTGCTCGAGAAGGGGGCCACCGAGGTTTACGCATGCGCCACCCATGGAATCTTCGCCGATGACGCTCTGGAGGCCATTGAGCGTTCCCCAATCAAGCGGGTCGTGGTGACCAACACCATACCGATACAGCGGGAGTCCGCCTCGACGAAGCTCGAGGTGCTGAGCGTGGGTCCGCTGGTCGCGGAGTCGATCCTGCGGATCCACAAGGATATATCCCTGAGTAGTCTTTTCATCTAGCAAGAGGATCCTTTACACACGTGGGGTATTGGACGGGCGCGACTGCGCTGGTGCTGCTGCTGGCGTTGGTCGCCGGCAGCTCAGCCGGGTACGGGGCCCTGCTGAAGCTAAACAAGGGGCGCATCCGCTATCTGGCAGGGGAGGGTGTGCCCCGGGCCCGCTACCTGCTGGCCCTGATGGAGGAGGGCGGCGCTCTGGAGGACTCCCTGGTAGCCGCAAACGGGATCGGTCTGGCGCTATCCTCCCTGCTTCTAACCGGCATCGTCGCCCAGACGGTGGGTCTTGAGGATGGAACCGGGTACACCGCGGAGGCGGCTGGCCTACTGGCTATCCTCTGGATCCAGCTGACGTCCAGGTCCGTGGGCTCCAGCCACGCGGAGTCCACGCTGGTGGCGCTCAAGTGGCCGCTCAGGGTCGTATCGCTGCTGCTCCGCCCCGTAACCCTGCTGTTGATGATGTTGGGCCGTCCCCTGGCCTCGAGAGAGCAGGATCCGGACGGGGCCACGGGAGGCCCCACCGAGGAGGATCTCAGGATGATCGTGGATGCCGCGGAGGAGGAGGGGACCCTCGAGGAGGAGGAGCGGGAGATGATCCACGGCATTTTCGAGATGGGGGAGCGGACCGCCCGCGAGATCATGGTTCCGAGGGTGGATGTCACCGCGCTGCAGGCCGGGGAGCCGCTACGACGGGTGCTGGACACCATCAAGGCGAGGGGCCATTCGCGGATCCCCATCTATGAGGAGACCATCGACAATATAGTCGGCATTGTCTACGCCAAGGACCTGCTTCGCCACATGGATGGCGGCTCCCTGGAGGAGCCGGCTCGCACCATCAGCCGGCCGCCCCACTTCATTCCAGAATCGAAGAAGATCAACGAGCTGCTGCACGAGATGCAGCGCGACAAGGTGCACATGGCGATCGTTGTGGACGAGTACGGCGGCACCGCTGGGATCGTGACCATCGAGGACCTTCTGGAAGAGATAGTGGGCGAGATCCAGGACGAGTACGATCTGGAGGAGAGGTCCATAGAGCGCCTAGACGACCACGAGGCCATCTTCGACGCTCGAGTCAGCATCCACGATGTCAACGAGACCTTGGGGGTAAGCCTGGCTGACGGCGAGTACGACACGGTTGGGGGGCTTGTCTACGACAAGCTGGGAAAGATCCCGGTGGTTGGGGACGAGATCCAGGTTGACGGCCTCACCGTGACGGTGCTTTCCACGTCTGGGAAGAGGATCCGGAAGGTGAGGATCCGGGTGGAGACGCCGACGATGTCTGAGAGGGGCTGATCCAGATGCGGCTGGGCGATCCCGAGGTAGACAGGATGCGTGGTCTGGCCGAGGCGGCCTGCCGCAGGGCCTATGCCCCGTACAGCGGCCTCCATGTGGGTGCGGCCGTGATGGTGGAGGGAGGAGAGCTGTTCGCGGGCTGCAACGTGGAGAACGCCTCCTACTCTCTGACCATATGCGCGGAGCGGAACGCGCTCTTCCAAGCGGTGTCGGCAGGACATCGGAGACTGCTCGCCGTTGCCCTCTACTCGGACACACCGGTCCCCCTGGTCCCATGCGGGGCATGCCGACAGGTCCTGGCCGAGTTCGGCCCCGACTGCGACGTCTTCTGCTTCTCCCCTGTCGCGGCGCCCGCCCATTTCCAGCTCTCCGAGCTGCTTCCGGTCCCCTTCAGCCTTCGAAGCCACCGGTGAGCACAAGCTGCTGGAGTGATTGTGAAGATTGACATAATTACTCTATTCCCGGGGATGTTCCGAGGCCCGCTGGACGAGAGCATCGTGGGGCGGGCTATCCAGCGTGGGCTGATCCGGATCGCAGTGCACAACCTTCGGGACTACGCCGAGGGCCGCCACCGTGTGGTGGATGACTACTCCTTCGGGGGCGGGCCGGGAATGGTGCTGAAGCCGGAGCCCATATTCGGTGCGGTGGAAGCCTTGCGGACCGAATCCAGCAGGGTGATCATGATGAGCCCACAGGGGCGTGTCTTCCGGCAGTCGATGGCGCGGGAGCTGGCGCAGCTGGAGCACATCATTCTGCTGTGCGGCCACTATGAGGGTGTGGACGAGCGGGTAAGGGATCATCTGGTGGACCAGGAGATCTCGATCGGTGACTATATCCTTACGGGCGGGGAGATCGCTGCCATGGTGGTTGTGGATGTCGTAGTCCGACTTCTGCCTGGGGTCCTGGGCGGCGAGACCTCGGCCCAGGAGGAGTCCTTCGCCGAGGGGCTGCTCGAGCACCCGCAATACACCAGGCCCGCCGCTTTTAGGGGATGGAGCGTGCCCCAGGTGCTGCTTTCGGGGGATCACGCCGCCGTGCAACGGTGGCGCAGGGAGCAGAGCCTGAAGCGGACCCTGGACCGCAGACCCGAACTCTTGAGCCCCGAGCATTGGGAGGAGATGCGCCGACTCGGAATGGTGTAGATGAGGAGCTTCGATTTGACTTAGGCCGTCGCCGTCGGCTATCATTCTTGGCACCATGGGGGCCTCTCGCCCAAGGGCGAGAAGGTCTTTTTTCTGATGAAGGAGGGGATCTCTTGGGCCGTCCTATCCCGGATATGGACACCATCGTCTCCCTGTGCAAGAGGCGAGGTTTCATCTTCCCCAGCAGTGAGATCTACGGCGGTTTCGGTAGCACCTGGGACTACGGACCGCTGGGAAGCCTGCTCAAGAACAACGTGAAGGCCGCCTGGATCAAGAGCGTGGTGCAGGAACGGGACGACATGGTGTTGATCGACGCGGCCATACTGATGGCACCCCAGGTCTGGCGCGCCTCGGGCCATCTGGAGAGCTTCACCGATCCACTGGTGGACTGCCTGGTCTGCAAGCAGCGCTTCAGGGCCGACCATCTGGAGAGCGAACGATGCCCGGCCTGCGGTGGCGAGCTGACCGAGGCCAGACAGTTCAACATGATGTTCAAGACCTTCGTGGGACCTGTGGAGGATGAGGCGTCGGTGGCGTACCTGCGGCCGGAGACGGCTCAAGGAATCTTCGTCAACTTCAAGAACGTCCTAACCACCACCCGGAGGAAGCTCCCCTTCGGGATCGCGCAGGTAGGGAAGGCGTTCCGGAACGAGATCACGCCGGGCAACTTCACCTTCCGGACCCGCGAGTTCGAGCAGATGGAGATCGAGTACTTTGTCATGCCGGGAACGGACGAGGAGTGGCACCGGAGGTGGGTTGAGGATCGCCGGCGATGGTACCTGCGATACGGCATCCAGGAGGAGCGCCTGCAGCTCCGCGAGCATGCCCGCGAGGAGCTGGCCCACTACGCCAAGGCCACGGTGGACATCGAGTACCACTTCCCCTTCGGCTGGTCGGAGCTGGAGGGCATAGCCAACCGCACCGACTTCGACCTGCGGCAGCACCAGGCAGCCAGCGGCGAGGACCTGACCTACTTCGATGAACAGACGAGGGAAAGGTTCCTTCCATACGTGGTGGAGCCCTCTGCCGGTGCGGACAGGGCGACGCTGGCCTTCCTGATCGATGCCTACGACGAGGAGCCCGACAACGAGGGAACCAGGGTGGTCCTTCGCCTTCACAAGGAGCTGGCTCCCATCAAGGTGGCGTTCCTGCCCCTGTCGCGCAAGCCGGATCTGGTCGACCTCACCAAGAGGGCGCAGGCTCTGGTCCGTCCGTTGCTGATGACGGCCTACGATGACACCCAGAGCATCGGTCGCCGATACAGGAGGCAGGACGAGATCGGGACTCCGTACTGCGTCACCGTGGACTTTCAGAGTCTGGAAGACCAAGCTGCCACCATTCGCGATAGGGACACCATGGCCCAGGTGAGGGTACCCATCGCAGAGCTTCCGAGCTGGTTCGCTGAAGCTTTCAGATCGTGATCGAAGCTGGATCGGGTGCCGGGGTAGGGATGGCCCGTCCCGTCTGATGGGCCCAGCCACTTCCCCGAGTGTCTGGAATTGCGGGAGGAGCGTAACTCTATGACTCAGACTGAGACCACCACGAAACCATCATCCGCCGGAAAGAAGTGGGTCTACCTCTTCGAGGAGGGGGATGGCTCCCGGCGAGACCTCCTGGGGGGCAAGGGCGCTGGGCTCGCCTCCATGACCAAGGCGGGGCTTCCGGTGCCGCCAGGCTTCACCATCACGACTGAGGCCTGCAACGAGTTCCTGAAGCTCGGCGAGAAGTTCCCGGAGGGCATGTGGGAGCAGGCTTTGGAGGCGCTGAAGGAGGTAGAGCGGAAGACCGGCAAGCGGTTCGGCGATCCACAGAACCCGCTCCTGGTGTCGGTCAGGTCCGGCGCCAAGTTCTCCATGCCAGGGATGATGGACACCGTGCTCAACCTGGGGTTGAACGACGACACGGTGAAAGGGCTCGCGGCCCTGACCAACGATGAGCGGTTCGCTTACGATGCTTATCGTCGCTTCATCTCCATGTTCGGCCGGATCGTCATGGGGATAGATGGAAGCAAGTTCGAGCACGTGCTGGAGAAGTACAAGAGGGAAACCGGGGCGAAGACCGACGCGGATCTGACCGCCGACAGCTTGAAGAAGCTGGTCGAGGAGTACAAAGAGATCTTCAAGCGGGAGACCGGCCGTGACTTCCCAACCGATCCCTACGAGCAGCTGCGGCTGGCCATCAGGGCCGTCTTCCTCTCCTGGAACGGCAAGCGAGCCATCGACTACCGGAATTACAACAAGATCCCGCACGATCTCGGCACCGCCGTCAATGTGCAGACCATGGTCTTTGGCAACATGGGCAACGACTCGGGGACCGGCGTTGCCTTCACAAGAAACCCGTCCACCGGCGAAAAGGAGCTGTACGGCGAGTTCCTGATCAACGCCCAGGGCGAGGACGTGGTGGCCGGTATTCGGACTCCAGAGCCCATCGCACGCCTGCAGGATGAGCTACCACAGGTGGCTCAGCAGTTCAAGGAGATAGCCCAGCGGCTCGAGAGCTACTACCGCGATGTCCAGGACATGGAGTTCACGGTAGAGCGCGGAAAGCTGTACATGCTGCAGACCCGCTCCGGAAAGCGGACCGCCCAGGCGGCCGTGAAGATTGCCGTCGACATGGTCAAGGAGGGCATCATCACCCCCGAGGAGGCGGTGATGAGGGTGGAGCCTGGCCACGTGGTTCAGCTTCTCCTCCCCGGGTTCGATCCGGCGGCAAAGGATGCAGCGACCCGCGAGGGCAGACTGCTCACCAAGGGGCTGAACGCCTCGCCGGGTGCCGCTGTTGGGAAGGCCGTCTTCGATCCCGACAGGGCGGAGGAATGGGGCAATGCGGGCGAGAAGGTGGTACTGGTCCGCACTGAGACCTCTCCCGACGATGTTCACGGGATGATCGCGGCGCAGGGCGTGCTGACCTCCAGGGGAGGAGCCACAAGCCACGCCGCCGTCGTGGCTCGCGGCATGGGGAAGCCGTGTGTCGCCGGAGCCGAGGGGATCGTGGTGGACGAGGAGCGGCGCCAGTTCACGGCCGGCGGGAGGGTCGTGAAGGAGGGAGAGGTCATCTCCATCGATGGGGCTACCGGTGAGGTGTTCATCGGGGAGATCCCCGTGCGGGCTCCTAGCTTTGCCGAGCTGCGCGACCTCGACCAGATCCTCAAGTGGGCCGACGAGAAGCGCAGGCTGGGGGTCTGGGCCAATGCGGACTATCCCAGGGACGCTGCCAAGGCCCGGGAGTACGGTGCCGAGGGAATTGGCCTCTGCCGCACCGAGCACATGTTCATGGAGACTGACCGCCTGCCCATAGTCCAGAGGATGATCCTGGCTGCTCCGGAGGCGGCGCGCCTCACCACCGAGCTGGAGAGGGCCAGGGCGGAGCTGGCAGCGGCCCCTCCCGACCGAAAAGCCGCACTGCAGGAGAAGGTTGCCGAGCTGGAACGGGAGGCTGCCGGTCCGCTCAACGCCTACCGCTCGGCGCTCGACGAGCTACTTCCTATCCAGAAGGGCGATTTCATTGGGATCTTCCGGGAGATGCAGGGTCTGCCGGTCATCATCCGCACCATCGACCCGCCGCTGCACGAGTTCCTCCCCGACCATGAGGCACTTCTGGTCGAGGTGACCGAGCTGCGTGTCAAGGGGGATCGCCCTCAGGAGCTAGCCCAGAAGGAGAGGCTGCTACAGGCCGTGGAGTCTATGCGCGAGGCGAACCCCATGCTCGGGCTTCGCGGCTGCCGGCTGGGCATCCTCTACCCCGAGATCGTCGAGATGCAGGTCAAGGCCATAATCAGTGCCGCCTGCGAGCTGACGAAGGAAGGAATTGTGGTCAAGCCAGAGATCATGATCCCGCTGGTTGGCCACGTCAACGAGCTTCAGCTGGTTCGGGAGCAGGTGGTTGCCATCGCCGAGAAGGTGATGAAAGACTACGGGGTCAAGGTCAGCTACAAGGTCGGGACCATGATCGAGATCCCTAGGGCTGCCCTCACCGCGGATGAGATCGCCAGGGAAGCTGAGTTCTTCAGCTTCGGCACCAACGATCTCACGCAGACCACCTTCGGGTTCTCTCGAGACGACGCCGAGGGCAAGTTCCTCATGCAGTATGTGGAGCGGAAGATACTGCCTGTGAACCCGTTCCAGACACTGGATCGGAACGGCGTCGGCAAGCTGGTCAAGATGGCCGTGGAGCTCGGCCGCGGGACGCGCCCAGACCTCGAGGTGGGCATTTGCGGCGAGCACGGCGGAGATCCTAGCTCCATCGAGTTCTGCCACCAGGTAGGGCTGAACTACGTGAGCTGCTCGCCGTTCAGGGTCCCCGTGGCCAGACTGGCCGCGGCACAGGCAGCCATCGGCGCGGCGGAGAAGGACAAGTAGACTGCTTCGGCGGGCGGGTCGCGAGGATCCGCCCGCCCCGACAGACCGATGCGGACGGCAGGCGCCGTCCCGGCCAGCAGCCTCCGATCTTCGAAGGTCGGAGGCATCGCTTCTGTTCGACGCCCCAGCGCTGGCACAAGGACGCTTCTCCGTGAAGGGACAGACCCATGGTGACGGTTCGTGAAAGGCTGGAGAGGTTCGAGGAGAGACTGTCGCCGTTGGCCGCCAGATCCAGTCGATCGAAGGGTAGGCAGTGGCCGGAAGAGGAGTGCCCTTGGCGACTGGCTTTCCAGAGGGACAGGGACAGGATACTTCACAGCAAGGCCTTCAGAAGGCTGAAACACAAGACGCAGGTCTTCGTTGCACCGGCGGGAGACCACTACCGAACCAGGCTGACCCACACCCTAGAGGTGTCGCAGATCGCGAGAACCATAGCCAGGGCTCTGAGCCTGAACGAGGACCTCACGGAGGCCATTGCGCTGGGCCACGACCTAGGGCATACACCCTTCGGGCATGCCGGCGAGGAGGCGCTCGACAGGCTCATGCCCGGCGGCTTCCACCATAACGAGCAGAGCCTTCGGGTGGTCGACGTGCTGGAAAAGTCGGGCCGTGGCCTCAATCTGACCTGGGAGGTGCGCAACGGCATCCTCTTCCACAGCAAGGTGAGAGAGAGCATTGCTGCCGACACCAAAGGCGTTCCTGCAACGCTGGAGGGGCAGATCGTCCGGGTTGCTGATAGCGTTGCCTATGTGAACCACGACCTGGAGGATGCCATCAGAGCCGGCGTCATCACCGAGGCTGACATTCCCTCTAGGCTGCTGAGCAAGCTAGGGGCAACCGGCAGGGAGAGGATCAACACCATGGTCGTCGACATAATCACCAACTGCTGGCCGGTGGCCGAAGGTGTGCTGCCCGAGACCTCCGATCCCGGGGGACTTGTCATCCGTCCGGGCTCAGCTATGTTAAGCTATATCGATGAGATGAGAGAGTTTCTGTTTCGGCGCGTTTACCTCTCCGGATTTGCCATGGAACAGGCCGCCAAGGCCGCGTATCTCGTCGGCGAGCTCTTCCGACATTACAGCGAGCATCCGTCGGACCTGCCGACGGACCTGGAGGCCCGGCGGGGGGATGAGCCAAGGGAGCGAGCGATCTGCGACCACATCGCCGGCATGACGGACCGTTACGCTCTCCAGACCTACAGGGAGCTGTTCATGCCCGAGTGGTGAACCTGCGGGCAGAGGCTGCCGATAATTACTGGAGTGAGCATGGTCGTTAGCTGCTTGAGGGCGCGCAGCGCTGTCGGGGCCGCCCAAAAGGGACGGATACAGGATGGCTGGGGACGTAGTCGAGCAGATTAGGGCCAGGCTGGAGATCGCCGACATCGTCTCGGAGAAGGTTGTCCTCAAGAGGGCCGGGAAGACGCTGAAGGGCCTGTGCCCCTTTCATGTGGAAAAGACCCCCTCGTTCATCGTTTTTCCGGAGACGGGGACGTGGCACTGCTTCGGCTGCGGCGCGGGAGGCGACCTCTTTACCTTCGTGATGCGGACCGAGAACCTCAGCTTCTCGGAGGCTCTGGCCCGGTTGGCCGCCCGAGCTGGAGTCGAGCTTCATAAAGAAGGGGCTGGCAGGCGAAACGATGATCGCAGCAATGCCCTGTACGAGGTCAACGAGGCTGCCGTCGCCTATTTTCAGGCCATGCTGACCGGGCCGGCCGGCGCGAATGCCAGGGGCTACTTGCGAGACCGGGGGGTGTCCGACAGCAGCATGGAGGAGTTCCAGCTCGGCTTCGCGCCAGAGGGTGGAGCTGGCCTGGCCCATCACTTGCTGCAACTGGGATTTGATAGATCTCAGGTTCTGGAGGCCGGGCTCGCCGTCGAAGGCGATTCGGGAGGGATCTACGACCGGTTCAGGGGTCGTCTGATCTTTCCGATAAGGGATGCGGCCGGTAAGACGGTGGGTTTCGGCGGCAGGGGGCTGACTAAGGAGTCCCAACCCAAGTATCTCAACACGTCGCAGACGCCGCTGTTCGATAAGGGCGGCATCCTCTACGCCATAGATCGAGCTCGGCAAGAGATCCGCCGGACCGGGCAGGCTGTCATCGTCGAGGGCTACATGGACGCCCTCATGGCACACCAGCACGGCTTCCGAAACGTAGTGGCGGCGCTGGGCACCGCGGTTACGGAACGGCAGCTGGGGCTGGTGAAAAGGTGGGCCGCTGAGGTGTGTTTCGCCCTGGACCCGGACGAGGCGGGCCAGGAGGCCACGGCGCGGGGCCTGGCTGTGGCCATGGACGCGCTGGAGCGCACCGCCACTCCGGTGCCGGACTGGCGGGGGCTGGTCAGGTACGTTCACAGACTGAAGACTGCCATCAAGATCATTGCCCTGCCGGCAGGCAAGGATCCGGACGAGGTCATCAGAGAGGATCCGCACCTTTGGCCGGAGCTGGTCCGCACGGCCATCCCGGTGGAGGAGTTTCTCCTGGAGAGGATCCGCCGCAAGCACGACCTTTCCACCGCCGAGGGAAAGGCATCGGCCGTGGATGAGGCCATGTCGATCATCCGCGAGATCGCGGAGCCGATCCGCCAGGCTCACTACGTGCAGCGGGTCGCCTCCATGGTGGGGGTGGAGGAGGCCATCCTCCTTCAGCAGGTGCGCCGGGGCTGGCGGCGAGGGCTGCCGGGGGCTGCCAGCTCCAGGCGCGCAACTCAAGAAGACGACAGAGTCTCGGATAAGAGAGCTCAGAACTCAGGCGCCGATCTGGAGAGCTACTGTCTGGCTCTGGTCCTCAGAAGGCCTGATCTGCTCCGGACGGAGCCCCGGCTGAAGGCCGAGTACTTTATCGACCCATTGCATCGTGAGATCTTCCAGCGAGTGGTGCAACTCTGCGAATCCGGGAGAGAGGAGGTGAGTGCCGCTCGTCTGCGGGAGCTGCTAGAAGATGAGGTCCAGGGGCCGCTGAGAGAGGAGCTTCAACAGGTGACCTCCATGGAGACCGAGTATCCGATACGTTTCCAGGGCCCGACGGAGGAGGCTTACCGCTCCGCTGCGGTCAGCTTGATCCTGGACAATCTACAGCTGCGAAAGCGGCAGATCGAGGAGGCGTGGAAGTCCAGAGAAGGTGATGAAGACCCTGAGCAGGTTGCGGCCCTTGAGAGGGCCGAGTACGAGATAGCGATGGAGTCCCACAGATTGAAGCTGCTGGGCGATACCAGGCCTTTGCGCGCGATCCACAAGGAGGTTCGGCATGGTGGATGACGCCAGGGCGGACGCCGACATGGCATCCTCCCTCGTCTATTCGGAGCTTCTGGCCAAGGGGCAGGCCAGGGGATACGTTACGCCCGACGACATTCTTCAGAAGATGCCCAACCCCGAGAACGACATCGAGATGGCGGACGACCTCGTCGCCGCCCTCGACGATGCGGGGATAAAGGTTGCTGCCCCCGACTCTCTGGCAGACGTGGAGGGACCGCCCCCATCGTGGCTCACCGACATGGACAACGAGCAGGAGGTAGAGGCCGCGGTCCGGGTCGACGAGCACGAGGGACTCGAGGACCACGTTCGGATGTACCTTCGGGAGATCGGCACCGTCCCTCTTCTCAGTTGGGAGGGAGAGAAAAGGCTCGCCCGCAAGATGGAGGAGGGAGCATACCTGGAAAGGCTCCGCCGTGAGACGTCGATGTCCGGGGAGGACGAAGAGTCCGAAGTGCGGGTCCGGGCGGTCTCGGACGACCGAGAGATTGGCGAAGAGGATGCGGTATCCCTCTTCATCCGGATGTACGATAGGTTCTGCCAGCATTTCCCTTATCTCGAACAGGTCTTCCCTAGCGACGGTTCTGCGGCCGGGTTGATGGACAGCATGCAGAGGATGGGGAACCTGGCTGACATCGATCCCAATCGCGTGCAGGAGATCGCCGAGAAGATGGGCGTCGAGCCAGCGGCGGCGGATCGATGCATCGTGGAGCTCTCGATCTTGTGCCGCGTGCTCCCCGGAGAGCTGCTCGAGGCCGTAGCCCGCGAGGTGGTCCGCAGCGGGTCTCCCCCCCCGGCATCCTTCGCGGCCGACTTCTTCGCCTCGCGCCCGGCCGAGGCGAGGCAGCGGATCATTGACATCCGCCAGGAGGCGCAGAGAGCCAGAGCCAGCCTGACTGAGGCGAACCTGAGGCTCGTGGTGAGCGTCGCAAAGAAGTACATCGGGCGGGGGATGTCGCTGCTGGACCTCATCCAGGAGGGCAACATAGGCCTCATCAGGGCTGTCGAGAAGTTCGAGTTCCGGAAGGGCTACAAGTTCTCCACTTACGCTACCTGGTGGATCAGGCAGGCGATCACCCGAGCCATTGCCGACCAGGCCCGGACTATCCGCATCCCGGTCCATATGGTGGAGACCATCAACAAGCTGAGCCGGCTGTCGCGCCGCCTGCTGCAGGACCTGGGCAGGGAGCCAACCTCCGAGGAGATCGGGAGCAAGATGGAAATCCCTGCCGAGAAGGTCCGGGAGATCCTCAAGGTATCCCAGGAGCCTGTATCGCTGGAGACGCCGATCGGCGAGGAGGAGGACAGCCACCTGGGCGACTTCATCGAGGACCAGTCGGCCCTGGCTCCCGCAGACGCCGCGTCACACCAGCTTCTCAAGGAGCAGGTCGATGATGTGCTGAGGTCGCTCACCCATAGGGAGCGAAGGGTGCTTCAGCTGAGGTTCGGTCTCGATGATGGCCGACAGCGAACGCTGGAGGAGGTGGGCCGGGAGTTCGGGGTCACCCGAGAGCGGATCAGGCAGATCGAGGCGAAGGCCCTCCGGAAGCTGCGACATCCCAGCCGAAGCAAGAAGCTGAAGGACTACCTGGACTGAAAGACCCAGCCTCGCCGTGGCGATGGCAACGCTGCTGTGCGGTGGACCGCCTGGCAGGCAAGAAGGGGCCCTTCCCACTCTCGACGGGGAAGGGCCCCGCTCTACCTCTCAGACGCTGGGAGCGAGAAGTGAAAGGTCGTTCCTACACCGACCTCGCTCTCCAGCCAGATCCTGCCCCCGTGAGCATCCACGATCTCTCGGCTGATGTAAAGGCCTAGGCCGAGCCCCTCATGGCTTCTGTCCGGGCCTCTGTAGAAGCGGTCGAAGACTCTCCCCTGGATCTCTCGCGGTATTCCCGCGCCGCTGTCGTGCACCGACGTGATGACGCTGTCCCCATCCCGACCGATCTTCACATGCACGCGCCCTCCTGGGGCGGTGGCCTTCATGGCATTGGAGACCAAGTTGGCCAGGACCTGCTCCACCCTGTGGGGATCCGCTCGCACCATGGAGTCCGGTGATCCCTCCAGGTCGAGCACCACCTCAGGGGCCATCTCTTGCATCTGTGCCAGGAGGTCCTTGGCCAGAGAGGTCAAGCTGAAGTCGACACATCTGAGGTCCAGCCTCCCCATGCGGATCATCGAGAAGTCCAGGAGGTCAAAGACCAGCTGGCTCAGCCGCGTCACCTGCCTATCGGCGATCTCCAGCATACCGAACTCCTTGGGCCCCATGCTGCCCATCTCTTTCCTGCGAGCCATTCGCAGAATGAGCTGGAGATATCCCTTGACAGCCGTCAGGGGGGTCTTCAGCTCATGGGCTACCATGGCCAGGAACTCATCCTTTTGCAGCTCCAGCTGCTTTCGGTCAGAGATGTCCTGAAGGAGCGCGACCGCGCCCACGAGCTCTCCGGACTCCCCGGGGATGGGGGACGTGCTGCACAGAACGGTAACGGGCTCGCTGCCGTTCCGAAGGATCAGCATCTCCTGGGGCTTCACTGGTGAGCCGGTTCGAGCGGTGATCACCCAGGGCAGCTGATCCGGGTGGTACGGCTCCCCGTCCGGTGACGCGAAACCGTAGACCTTGGGAATCAGGCTGATCGGGAGGTCCAGATCCAGAGGCTTCCCCAGCAGCTCGCTGAGAGCTCGGCTGGTGGAGACTACACGGCCTTCCGGCGCTGAGCTGACCACCACACCCTGGGGGATCGCGTCCAGGATCGCATGTAGATGCAGATTGGTGATGCTGAGACGCTGGCTGGCGTGGCGAACCGCGGCAAGACGGTCGAGGTAGGCGAAAGCTGACGCTATGTGCCGAATCAGCCCGAACAGCGGCTCCAAACGATCTGCTGCAGGAATGCCATAGCTCCCCGACACGACCATGAGCAGCCCCAGGTTGCTGTGACCGTGGACAAGGGGCGCCACGAGGGCCGAGGTCGAGCCGATCTGCGCAGCAACGCGAGCCCGCTCAGCAGAGCCGAAGAAGCTGTTAAGCCCCTCCAGATCTACCAGCGGAACTATCAGACTCCTTCCGTGTTCCGTGTTTGCTGGTGAAGAGAGATCGAAGCCCGCCGGCGTCCACCCGGCTAGGAGATCGCGAGTAGCGGCGCGCCTGGAAGAGTCGAAGTGGCTGACGCCGGCCAGCTGAAGGTGGTTGCCAGCCCTGTCGCGCAGCCAGACGGCGCACCACCCTCCTGCCGCCTCGGCAAGGAGAGCTGATACCTTAGAGGCGAGGTCCAATGGAGTGGACGCGTCGCCGAGAGCGTCCATGAGCAGTTCGAGCAAGCGTGCTGTGGCGACACCCTCCAGGCTGTGGAGCTCCATCGAACCCGTTTCCGAACCGTTAAGGGTTTCGGTCATGATGCTCCAATCTCAGTGAGCACCAGGGAGAGTCTCGCGATAGAATAGCACGCCGTCGGAAGGATGTTCAACGGCATTGTGAGCATGAGCTGGACCTGGCGCTGCATTTCTGCGATGTCGGAGGGATCGAAGGGTGCGGTTCACCGTATTTGGGCTGAGCATGACGAGCTCCTGGGGGAACGGCCACGCCACAGTATATCGGGGTCTTCTCAAGGAGCTTAGCAGGAGAGGTGCAGAGATCACCTTCGTCGAGAAGGATGTTCCGTGGTATGCCTCTAACCGCGACCTGACTGCCGCCGATTTCGCTCGGATCATCCTGTACCGAGACCGAGAGTTGGAGGACATCCTGGAGGCGGAGCTGGCTACAACCGATGTGGTGCTCCTTGGGAGCTACTTTCCCGATGGCGCCGCCCTCGCTGACCGCCTGAGTGGGCGGTCGGAGCTGATCCGTCTCTACTACGACATCGACACCCCCGTCACTCTCCGGGCGTTCTCGGAGCGAGGAGGGACCTTCTACCTTCGAGCCGACCAGATCGCCCTCTTTGACGCGGTGCTCTCCTTCACCGGGGGCCCGACCATCCGCGACCTGGTGGAGCGATGGGGGGCCAGGAGAGCGCTGGCCCTGTACTGTGCCCTGGACCCCGAGTGCCACCTCCCTGTGGCGAAGGATGATCGGTTTCGCTGCAGGCTCGGATACATGGGAACCTACTCGGAAGATCGCCACAAGGCGTGGGAGGCACTCTTCCTCGGCCCGGCAATGCGCCTGACGCAACACCGGTTCATCCTGGCCGGCCCACAGTACCCCGAGGCGGATCTTCCTGCCAACGTGACCCACTTCCACCACCTCCCACCATCAGATCACTCGGCCTTCTACAGCTCCTGTGACATCACCCTAAATCTGACGCGCGCGCCTATGGTGGCGATCGGGTACAGCCCATCGGTGCGCCTATTCGAGGCGGCCGGTTGCTCGGCCTGTGTCATTTCGGACCAGTGGCCAGGGCTGGAAGAGCTGTTTGAGGTCGGCAAGGAGATCCTGGTGGCCCGGGGAGAGGCCGAGATGGTGGATCTACTGGAACGGCTGGGACAGGAGGAGACTATGGCTATCGGCCAACGCCTGCGCGACCGTGTGCTTCGCGAGCACACCTACGCGGCGCGGGCCGATCAGCTTCTCGACCTCCTGAGCTCGCTCTGACCCCCTGACGCTTGGGAGGAGGCGTTCAACCTTCAAAGAGACGGATGAGGAACGACTCCAGCTGTCGGGCCCGATGCTGGTATGTGTGCTGGGCTAGCACCCTTTCCATGGCACGCCGACCGATAGCGGCGGCATCCTCGGGATCGACGGTCCTGACCATGTCTGCCACATCCTCCGGCCCCGAGGCCACCAGGACCTCAACCCCCGGCGTGAGAAATTCACCGATCCCATTCCACGCATCGGTGACCAGACAGGCACCGGCCCCCGCGGCCTCGAACACCCGTGTAGGAGGGCTGAAGCCGTACTCCGCCATGGCCTGACGGTTGATGTTCAGCACCAGCCTGGCGCTGCAGTTGAGGACATTGTGAAGGTCCGTGGGTACGTGGCCCAGATAGCTCACGTTTGACGGCAGCGAGAGATCGCCCCATCCCTCGCCCCCCAGGATGAATCTGTGCTCGGGGCAGCGCGCCGCCGCTCCGAGGAAGAAGGTGCGAACCCGCCCCTCCCGATCTGGAAGCCGATTTCCCATGAAGAGGAGGTCGCACCTGTAGGTGGGCCGTGAAGCAACCGGGTAGTGCGTTTCAGGGTCCAGAGCGTTGTACACCAGCTCCACCGCACGCGCTCCCAGCGCCGTATAGCCGGCAACCACCTTGGGGCCTCCACCGTATGTGATTATGGCATCGTAGTGCGGTACCAAGCGGGGGAAATACCACTGCGGATCGCGCCGCGACTGGTCGAGAGTGAAAGGGGCATCCACGTCCCAGTATACAACGCGATTGCCGGGGCGCCGTGCCTCCAGCACGGCACTGTCCAGGTACTCGTCGTAGCGGCCAACCCCGCTGCACTTGACGACCAGGTCCGAGGCGGCCGCCATTTCTACCTCCCTTTCCAGCTCTGACAGATGGCGACACACCACCACTCTAGCGTACTCCGGATCCTTCAGAAGATCCCGGTGCTGCTGACGTTCGTAGATGTCCTGCTCCACGAACACGATGCTGTGCCCGAGCCGGTGAAGCGCGCGACAGATCCCTCGATAGTAGGTAGCAGCACCGTTCCAGTAAGCCGAGGTGATGCTGGAACCGAAGAAGGTGATCCTCATCTAGCCTGCAGCCTCCCCGCGTCTCAAGCGCGCGACGATCTCAACCAGCTCTTCTGCTCGGTGCCGGCAGGTGTGGCGGGAAAGGATGGTCATCATTCCGTGGGCTTCCAGCCGGGCCCGAGCTGCTTCGTCGGATGCCAGCCAGCGTATGGCTTCCGTCATCTGACTGGGGGTGTCCACCGCAATGAAGTCCTCGCCATCATCGAAGAGCCCCGTGCCGTCCCGCCAGCCGGCGCTGATCAGGGGTACTCCGCACGCCAGTGCCTCGAACACTCGAATGGTCGGCGTGCCGCGCAGACTCTCGAGATACTCCTTCCTGGGAATATGGATGGTGAGTCTGCACGCGGCGTACGCCTCCGGAGCAAGGTAGTTGGGCAGCCAGCCCCGCCAGCGGATGCCCGCTGCGGAGATCTCCTGGAGCACCTCGACCGGGTAGCGCACTCCGTGGATGGTGAAAGAGAGGTCCGGAAGTGCCCTAGCCTGCTCGATAAAATACTGCCTCGTCGATGTGCTCCTGTCATCATCCCCCCAGTTCCCGATGAACAGGACATCGGTGTCCTTCCGCCTTCGTAGCGGCTTGAACAGATCGGTGTCGGCTGCCTCGTGGAACACCAGCACCTCCGGCCCGTCCAGAGTAGAGCGGTAGATCTCGGCGATGGTTGGCCCGTAGGCCAGAACAGCCGAGTAGGCTTCCAGACCCAGAGAAGGCAAGCGCTCCGGCTCTGTCAGGGCCCGGTGATGGGTGTCGTGAAATATGGCCAGCTTGCCAGTCCGCATTGCTGCCCGCCCCGCCGCACGGATCAACGGCGTGGAGTTCCACTCGTGCACCAGGCAGACATCGAACCCCCCGAGCAGGTCGGATAGCCACGCCTCCAGCTCGGCCCCCTCCTTTGTAGAGTAGGTGTGATATCGAATGTAGGGGAAGCGAGACTCGAATTGGCGAACCGGCTCTTCTCCGTGATCCCGCAGGAGGTTGGAGATGGACCAGTTGCCCTCCTCCTCGAAGGCAACCACCTCATGTCCCAGCTGCTGGAGACTGCGGATGAGCCCGCGTAGGAAATGGGCATTTCCGTGGTTCCAGTCGGAGACGATGGAGTGGCAGAAGAGTGCGATCCGGATCCTGCGGCTGTCAGACATTACTCCCTACGGCTATGACCAGGAACTGCTAGCAGCTCATTGTAGAGGTCCAGGTACTCCCTTGCCATCCTGTCGGCGGTGAAGCGCTCCATGGCCCGGGCTCGAGCCGCCTGCCCGAGCCGTTCCGTGTCCCCCGGGGCCTCGATGAGGCGCACAAGCCCCTGCCGCAGACGACGGACATCTCCTCTCGGGAAGAGGAGTGCGGCATCTCCCCACAGCTCCCTATGGCTGGGAATGTCTGAGAGCAGCAAGGCGCACCCACTCAGGGCGGCCTCCAGCACGGCCAGACCGAAGGGCTCGTATGTCGAGGCTGCCACGTAGATCCGTGCCCTCGCCATGGCCTCTCTGGTATCCTGCCAGCTCCTGGGACCGAGGTAGCGGACGTTGCCTGCTTGGGGGAGCAACGTTGCCTCCCCGTCGGGGCCGACGGTGGGCCCCACCAGGTCCAGCTGGAAGGGCAGCCCCTCCACCGCCCGCACCGCCAGCGCGGCGCCCTTGGCGCGATCCCACAGCCTGCCCGCCAGCAGGGCCCCCGGTGCCTTGGGTCCGGTTCGGTACTGGTCAGGCCAGAGCCCGTTGTATATGACCCGCGCCGGTCTCGCCCAAGTCTTCATCAGTGACATGGCCATGAACCGTGAAGGACACACGACTGCTGTCGCCCCCTGGAGCCCTGCCTGGACCAGCTGCCGGTAGCCGGGCAGCCAGGGCACCATCGAGCCCGTGTCCTGAAGCTGGCGCTCTCCACTGCCGTCCTCGCCGGTGCCGCTCCAAAGCTGCCAGCTCATCACGTCGCTGTGGGCAACCACCACCGTGGGCTGGCTAACTCTCAGCAGGCCGAAGCAGAACTGGTTGCTGTGCAGAACGTGGGGGTTCCAGGATCGCACCAGCCGGCCCACCTCCTCGAGTGCCCTCTCCACGTCGCGGGCGGAGTCCGGCATCCACTCCAGCCTCAGAGGTACTGGCACCACCTCCATGGGGAACCTCCCGGCAGCCTCGAGGTCCTCCCAGCGAGGGTCACCCATGCACACCAGCATCACTGAGCAGCCGTGCTGCTCCACTAGCCCCCGAGCCAGGGCTAGTCCGTACTGCCAGACCCCGCCAGCCGAGTCCACGGTCATCAGGATGCGCACTCTACCACCGCTCCTTGGCCTTGATCCAGGCGTCGTATCCAACTGGCCCTATGAGCTTGTCGTGGAGGTCGCACCCGGGGTAGAGAAACAGTTTGATCGGTTCAGAAACCCATACCCCCCTCGCGATGGCCTCCTGGCGCCACTCCTCGGTCCGCTGCCTCAGATCGTCATCGCAGTTGGGTGGCTGCATCATGTCGCCCTGTACCCAGGGGATCCGTGTCTTGGCATGGACCATGAGGTCCAGGATCCGCTTGCCGTCCAGCCGGTACCCCTTGTTGAGGGCGCTCTGCACGTACGGGAATGGAGACTCCAGACCGAACTCCACACTTATGCACCCGGCCTCGGCCAGTCGATCCAGCTTCGACTCGTCCCACAGGTCGATGCGGGTCTCGCATCCGAAGCGAACGATGCGCTCCTCCCTGAGCACGTCCAGCAGCTCGCTGGTTGGCCCAAGGCCGAACAGCTCGTCGATGAAGTAGACGTAATCCACCCCACGATCTCTCAAGGCCCGCAGCTCCGCCACTACTCGCCCGATAGGCCGCTGCCTGTAACGGCCGCGGAAGAAGCGCCGATTGCAGAAGCTACAGCTGTATGGGCAGCCACGGCTGAGCTCGACCTCTGCCCCACGTCCCTCTCCCCAGAAGACATGGTGCCGGTGGGTCCGCTGCTCCAACGGGTAGTCGGAGTATTCCAGAGCCGGTAGAGCAGCCACATCCACCACCGCCAGTGCGCCTGGTCCACCATCATCGCGGCTCAGAGTAGCCGACGTCTGCCTGCCCTGACAGAAGTTGAGGATCTCCTCCTCGGGCTCCCCTCGGATCAGGAAGCTGCATTCCAGCTGGTCGAAAGCGTACCTGGGTGTCGCCGATCCATGGGGACCGACAGCCAGAACTGGGGCGACGGACGAAAGGGTGCGGCAGGCGGCGGCAGGTACGTCCAGCTCGGGCTGACAGCACCTCCAGAATAGGTAGGTCGGCGCCGTGGTGATCACCACGAGGTCCGGGCCAAAGTCGCCGACGCGCCGAACTAGCCCATCTAGAGGGAGGTCCTCCAGATGAGCATCAACCACAAGGGCATCCAGGCCCGCCTTCCGAAGGAGGGCCGCCGAGTAGAGCAGCTCCAATGGGAGATGCGTCTCCCTGCAGGCCCAGTAGGACGATCCATCGAAATCCCATCGGGGGTTCACTAGTGCGACTCGCCGAATTGGGTGCGAACTCATGCCAACCTCGTCTCGCTATCAGTGCGATGCGCGGGCAAGCAGCCTGCGTAGCCGCTGGGAGTAGCTCCAAAGCCTTCTGTACAGCGTGGCCTGCACATCCTCTTCGTCCGTACTGTGGACGGCGTAGTGCATCGCACCTACCTGAACAGCCAGGTACGCCGCTCGATAGAAATCCAGCAGGTGCATGGCAGAGCCATCGGCCATCTCCTGCTCGCATCGAAGGAGGAAGGCCGACCTCGTCTCCTCGTCCATCTCCCACTCCTCGCAGGCCCCGGCGAGGTCCCACAGGATGCTCTGCTCCCCGACCACCGTGTGATCGAGGAAATGGTCATCACCGTCGGCCTTCAGCAAGGAGGATGCAAGTCCCGAGCCCAGGCGCAGCCACTCCCAGGGCTGAGGCTTCCCATCCAGCTGGACCAGCGGAAGCCGGTCGACCAGCACCGCCTGACTCTTCCACAGATCGAGGAATCCGCCAGCCTCGACGCCGAGGGCCTCCCGTGAGTTGACCAGGATGACCTCCGCCAGCGACGCGAAGCGTGGGCCAGGGGGCATTGCGAAATGGCGCGACAAGAAGGCGTAATATTTCGCCATCCGGTCGAGAACCGCGGGCGACAGATCTTCGAGATCTAGTGGTCTTGCATCAGTCAGGAAGCGATAGAGTAGAAAGCCATAGGCCAGGCCTAGGACTGGAGGGCCGAACTCGGCCTCGGCCAGCGCGGTCGCGCGACGCAGCTTCTCCTGGCCGTACCTGCCGAGCCCCGCGAACTTGGCCAACACGAGATCATCATAGCCTAGCAGCAGCTTCACACGCTCGGTGGCCCGGTTGACCGCCGGAGCGCTACCATCTGGTCCATAGAAGCGCTCTCGCCATCTGCCATAGGAGAGGTCCTGAACTTCTTGCAGCACAGGTCCAGCTTGTAGCCGTTTGCCACGGAGGGCTTGCCCGATGAAGGGTTGCAGCCCGCGCCACTGGTTGAAGGCATCCGCTACGTCCGTATGAAACACGCGGAGCTTTTCCCATCTGCTGCGTGCCTCGCTGGCGGCGTAGATGCTGGGCATCCCCTTCCAGGCCGAGAGCAGCGCTATCACCTTCTCCTCGGCGCCGATGCGCTCCATGGACTGAACCACTGAAAGGAACGAAGAGCAGGTCAGCCCTGGCCCCTCGTCTACCACCAGAAGCCCCCTATGCCGTCGCACATCTTCGGCGAGGCGTCTCTCCAACAGAGGTCCAAGCTCTAGGCGTCTTTCGAACGGATGGCCCCTGGGTCTCACCGTCTCCATTCGCGCCGAGCAACCCATCTCCGTCAGCGCCCCGGCGACCATGGCCGCCAGCGACGTACCGATACTTCTGATCCCGATGGCGGTCCAGCTGCGGAGACCAGGGAACCCTGACAGGAGCTTGACGAGGCTGGCGAAGTACATCTCTGGATAGAGGGCGTAGAAGGCGTAGCCCTCGGGGATCCTGGCCTGCAGGCTGTCACTCGGAAGCGACACCGCGGCAGTCGAGAGGGCTCTGGTCGCAGCCTCCAGCAGATGCCTCATGGCAGCCCGCTCGGAAGTGCTCTCCCGTCCGTTCATCCTTGTGGGGGCACTGCCTGATAGCTCCGCGGTGCCGGTAAGCGGCCGGATCGCAATCCTGCTGGACCGGAACACGCACCGACCCAGCAGAATAGCGGCTCCCGCCAGCCGGTCCAGCTCGGGAGAAACCTCATCCCTCTCAGGGTTCAGCACGTCGGCCACCGCCTGGTGCACCTCTCCCAGCGCGATCGCCGCTCCCACCAGGTCGGGATGGGTTAGTGTGGCGGTCTCGCCCACGGGCGAGCCCTCATCACGGTAGGAGTCCGCTATCCGGCGAAGCGTCTCGACGACCTCTTCGGATGTCTGCCGTGGGTCGAGGGTCCGCAGCTTGTCGGCATAGTACAGCACCTAGCCGGCGTACCTCCTAGCCACCTCCCAGCAGAAGTAGGCGTACTCGCCCACATCCTGAGGGGGGCTGGTGTGGTGCGGGACTATCCCTCTGCTCGGGGGGGTGAAGCAGAGGGTAATGGTGAGGTCGAACCGGCTCAGAGGGGCCATCATCCTGTCGAACCACCTGACGGCGTCGGGTCGGTGCCAATCGGCCCAGCTTATGCCAGTTCTCAGCGCTTTCACCCCCAGACGAGGCAGCCACTTGCAGATCAGCTCCACCATCTCCTCGTCTCCGTACTCCACCCATTGGCATACCCCCATCTCTGGAGGAAAGTGCCTAAGGGCCTTCTTGGGGGTCCCATCGCTACGCAGCAGCCCGAAGTAGAAGTGGCGATAGTAGGCGGAGCCCTCGCTCTCCTTATGGCGCGTGACCGCGCCCTTGTGGTTGGGGAGATCGATGAGGCTATACCAGTGGGCCCTCGGGACCAGCGGCAGCACCAGCTCAGCCGTCCGTCGCAGACCGAACTCCTGGACCTCTTCCGCGCCGAAGCTGGAGGCGCCCACCTCCGTCACCCAGACAGGCTTGCCTGCCGCTGATCGCATCTCTTCTATCTTGGCCGGCCATTCATCAATCTGCCATAGATTCCAGTCCAGCGGAAAACCGTGGAGCGCCACCACGTCCACGGCGTCCAGGACTCCGTGCCTCCTCATCAGCTCTACAAAAGCCGGGTCGAGAGGCGAGAGCCCCCCGAGGAGCTGGGTCACCCCGGGGGACTCCCGCCGCACCTCTTCCGAAGCGTAGATCACCATCTGAGCGAATGTGCGCCACTCCGGGTCCTGGGTGTAGTCCCAGTGGGAAAGGTTGTTGGGTTCATTCCAGAACTGGATCGCCTCGATCAAAGCTATCCCTCTCGAGACAACTGTTGGTGGTACGGTTCGGGAAGTTGCCCCAAGCGGCAATTTGGTCGACAATGCAGGCCACAATCCTACTTCTTCTTACCTCGCGCAGCAAGTAGTGTGCCAATGGGTGGTACCGTGAAGGGCTGCAAGCAGGCCGGTCGCAAGGCCGTCGTACGAGAGTTCCTGGGCGCCTATGAGCGCATGGCGGCCGAGCTGTCGCAATCCATGTCGATGCCACAAGACCGAGCGGCGAACGTGCTCAGGCTGCTCTTCTACAGGCTGCTCTCGCTGCACCTGGTCCTGCGAAGCTGGAGGGGAAGCCCGTATCTGGGCGGAGGACTCCCTGCTTTCTGGGACGACCGTGGCGTGGCGTGCCCCATCAGCAGCACCTTCCCGTGGCGTTTGCCGGCAGGGTGGCCGGTGCTGCCGGAGCCCGCCACATGGCCCTTGGACGGCGAAGCTCGGATCCCCAGCGAACTCGTTGGACGTGCGATCGATCTGCTGTTTCGTCCCTTTGCTTTCTCGGCTCGGGAAAGTGAGGAGGAAGAGGGAAGCGTGGAGCTGGGCCCCGAGGTAGTGTCTCATGTAGAGGAGCAGTCCGCGCGCGCAAGGGGAGGAAATGGTGTTCACTACACACCCAGAAGCGTCGTCCTGTTCATGGTGAGGCGCTCCCTGGCCAGCTTGATCAAAGCCAGACTCGTCCGCGAGCCCCCCGAGGCAGTCGAGAGGCTCGTCTACCAGCACGATCCGGGAGCCCTTCGAGAGAGCAGGGCCGTGTTGGAGCTGATCCAGTCGCTTTCCATATGCGACCCAGCTTGCGGGACGGGGTCTCTCTTGAGCGGCATGCTGGACGAGCTGCTAGCACTGCGCATATCTCTGGGCGAGGACGCAGCATCCGTCCCGGCGCTCAAGGCGCGCATCCTCCAAGAGAACCTGCACGGGGTGGATGTAGACCCGGCCGCCGCAGCCGCGGCCTCTCTGAGACTGTGGCTGGGGATGCTAGCTGGTGGCCCACACGACCAGCTTCCACCCGCTCCCGCCGAGAGGATCCTGACGGGGGACAGCCTCCTGGACACCGACAGCGAGTCTTGGAGGGGTGCCGCAGAAGGAGGGTTCGACATCGTCATAATGAACCCGCCGTATCTGAGCGGAAGCCGGGTGCCAGGGGGCTCCAGAGAGGCTTTCAGAGCCTACTCCCGACGGTTGCGCACCAGATACGGCTTCAGTACCGACCTCTACGTACACTTCTTCTATCGTGGGCTGGAGCTGGTGAAGCCAGGCGGCGTGCTCTGTGCCCTGACATCGGTTAGCTTCCTCAGCAATCTGAGCAAGGTGAAGCTTCGGCTGGAGCTGCTCGAGCACGACCTGCAGCTGCTGGCTCCCATGGGCTCCGGGACCTTCGATGCCCGCGTATACCCGTGCGTGACCCTCTTGCGCCGAAAGGGGTCTGCGGAAAGCGATGCCGGCCCGGAGGGAAGGATTACCTTCCTGGACCTTCGCCAGATCCCTTCGGACAGGCTCCTCGAACCAGGGCTTCTGGAGAGCTACGGCAGGCAGGTGGAGGCGGAAGAGTACAGAAAGGTCGTGGGAGCGGTCTTCTTTGATCCGACCCCCAAGAACCGACGGATCTTTCGAGACCTGCTATCCGGGGCCCGGAAGGATCACCTCCCAGGCGATTGTCCGATGATCGCCGGCGTTCTGGATGGGGAAGCTGCAGCCGCGCAGGGGGCGGAAAGCTTCGGACGCGCTCCCACGCCCTGCAGCCGCCCACGACGTTTCGCCCCGCTCGCGCTGATCGCCCCGGCCCTCGACACCGGCATCCACAGCGGGAACGTTCGCGACCGGCTCTTCTTCCGCGAGCCTGTTTCTGGCAGGCACCTATTTCGGCTGCTGCAAGGGACCCAGGTTCTGCGCTACGTTGTCTGGTGGGAGAATCCGAAGGCGCGCTACCGATACGTGGACATAGACTATCGTCCAGACCCTTCCTGTGTAGGGAAAGGCCGTTCCGGCGAGGGATCAGGCCGGGGAGAGTACTGGCACTTCTGCGGTTCCATCGAAAACCACCATGTCACGGAGCGGCTACTGATGCGCCAGACCGGGGACAGGCCCGTGGTGGCTTTTCTCCGGCAGGGTGAGGAACCCGTGTACACCGACAATACCGTTCACACCTTGATACTCACCAACGAGGGAAGGGCGCTGGGTTTCAGCTATCGATATCTGGTTGCTCTTCTCAACTCCGGCCCCCTAGCCGAGATCTACATGGCTCTCGCGCAGGAAGAGAACCGCATGCTGGCCCAGGTCAGGACCCGGGTGGTCAACCTCCTCCCTCTCCCGGTGCCCGCCGACCGAGAGGTGGAGCGGCTGGAGTGGCTGGTCGACCAGATCCTGTCGATCCACACGGAGCGCGGGCTACCCCTCTCGGCGGACCGGTCCGCCCGGGTCGCAGTCCTCCAGGCGGAGATAGATAGAGATGTGAGTCGGCTGTATGGACTCTCACAGTGATGCAACGGAGAGGGCCGACCGCCGCGAGGGAGGCAGTATCCAGCCAGGGGCTCGCGGCAGCCGGCAGAGTCTGGACTTCAGGATCGCTCAGTCGACCTGGTGCGATGGACGCAACTCCTCCAGGGAGACCGCTCCGGAATCCACAGCGGGCTCCCTGATCGGAAGAACCATCCAGGCAAGAATCAGAATCCCGAACGAGATCATCGAGGCCAGGTCCATCTTGCTCCCTCCTTGCTCAAGTCATCGATTTGAGCTGCATTCCGACATTCTCTTGGTATTATGGTCAACATTCATTCTGTCTGCCCTACTGTGTCATGGCTGATAGGCCGCCTCGCCGTGCTGCGTTGCGTCCAGCCCAAGGACCTCCTCACGCTCCGCCACACGCAGACCAACAGTAAGATCCACCACCTTCAGGATGAGCCAGGTCGCCAAGGCCGAGTAGATCCAGGTCACCGCGGCCGCAACCCCCTGCTTCCAGAGAAGGTCCGGCTCCCCGTACACCAGCCCGTTGGCCCCGGCCGGGTTGACCGCCAGTGTGGCGAAGAGCCCTGTCGCCAAAGCCCCCCAGCTGCCGACGCCGTGGACTCCCCAGACATCCAGCGCGTCATCCACCCGCAGTCTGTCCCTGATCTGGGTGGCGAAGTAGCAGACGATCCCGGCGCCCAACCCGATCAGGATGGACGCCTGGATTGTCACGAAGCCCGACGCCGGGGTGATGGCCACCAGCCCTGCAACCGCCCCGGCAGCCGCGCCCAGGACGCTTGGCCTGCCCCTGTGGGCCCAGCTAACGGTCATCCAGGTGAGGGCCCCCATGGCCGCCGCCGTGTTGGTGACCACAAAGGCTTCGACGGCCAGGCCACTGGCCGATAGCGCGCTTCCCGCGTTGAAGCCGAACCACCCGAACCAGAGGAGTACAGCGCCGAGGACCGACATGGTGGCATCGTGGGGCTCCATCGGCTCCCTGCCAGCGCCGAGGCGTGGCCCCAGGACCAGAGCGGCAACAAGGGCCGAGACGCCGGAGCTGATGTGCACCACCGTACCGCCGGCGAAGTCCAGGGCACCCAGAGCCTTCAACCAGCCGCCCGCACCCCAGACCCAATGGGCCAGCGGGTCGTAGACCACCGTCGCCCAGAGCAGGCTAAACACCACGAAAGCCTTGAACCTCTTCCTCTCGGCGAAAGCCCCAGTGATCAGAGCAGGGGTGATCACCGCGAACATTGCCTGGAAGATCATGAAGGCCTGGTGAGGGATCGTCGGCGCGTAATCCGGGTTGGGCTCCAGGCCCACGCCATGAAGGGCAAACCAGTCCAATCCACCGATCACGCCGAAGCGGTCGGGGCCGAACGCCAGGCTGTAGCCCCAGAGCACCCACTGGACGCTGATGAGCGCCAAAATGAAGAGGCTCTGCATGATCACCGAGAGGACGTTCTTGCTGCGGACGAGCCCACCGTAGAAGAAACCTACCGCCGGGGTCATAAGCATGACCAGGGCAGTCGCCACCATCACCCACGCAGTGTCAGCACCGCTGATCTCAGCCATAGTTGCCTCCTTTGCTGATTCTGAGTCTGAGCGGATCCTATGCTGGCCCGGCCGAGCGGACAACGTGCGACCTGTCAGAGAAAGGCATTCCGATCTTGTGCATATCGCACTAGCCACCTTTCTTTCGGGCCTCGGAGAGTCCTGCAGCCCAACAAGAGTTTGTGCAGCTTGCCGAGACCCACATAGCATTTCAACGCTGCGCACCCGCTGGCGGTGGGAATGGAAGCTCACCGGCAGGTCGATGGAGTTCCCCGGTCGGCGGCGCCTGCTTCTGCGGGTCCAGGACTTGCGAAACCTCTTCAACAGCTTTAGTCTCCACACATTGAGGAGGTGGTGGCATGGCTAGGCGTGGATGGCTGCTGCTCTTGGCCGCACTAGTGATAACGCTTGGGTACCGCAAGCTGCGTCGGGGCTCGCCTCCAGGGATCCTTGGGATGCTCCGTCGCATGCCCAGTGCGAGGTTATACGATCCTTGGTCGCGGCTATTTCTGGGCGGACTGTACGACCACCTGGCCAGGCAGGTGGCGGCTTCGCACCAGGTGGGGACGGTGCTGGATGTGGGATCCGGGCCCGGTTGGCTGGACATTCGACTGGCTCAGCTTGCCCCCGATCTGTCCATCGTGGGGGTGGATATCGATCCCGAGATGGTGTCTCGGGCGTCCGCACACGCGGATCTGGCAGGCGTGGACGATCGGCTCCGATTTCGTGTGGCCGACTCCAGGAAGCTTCCGTTCGACGACGGTGAGTTCGATCTGGTCATCAGCAGCTTTGCAGCCCACCATTGGGAGGACGCATCGCGCGGCATGGGCGAGATCCACAGGGTGCTGAAGCCCGGTGGCGAAGCCAGGATCTACGACCTGCCTGACTGGGCGCTGAGGCTGCACGGGACCTATGGATCGTTGTCTCGACTCGGGATGGAGAGCCCCTTTGCCGGCGGTATCGTGTTCACGGTTCGCTGGCCGGATCGACTGCCTAGTGTGCAATGCCTCCTGGCGCGCAAGGAGACCGAAAGGGATGGCCCCGACCAGTCCGAGCTGTGATGGGGGACATCTACCAAGAGTGGAAACGTCCCCGGCCGCGCATACACCGCACGGATGGAAAGTCGCGGGAGGCATTCTGCTTCTTCTGGGGACGATGGGCGTGGTGGTCTCCTCCTGCATGGCCCGGGTGGGAGCCAGAACAGACTGGGTGCTGGCAGTCTGGCTCGTCGGGCTGGCCAGCCTGCCCCTGGGGCTGAACTTTGGGGTGCGCGACCCCCTCCATCTGAGGCTGCCGAAGGTGGACCGGGAGCTGGCGATGGTGGTGGGGATCCTGATGGTGGCGGCGTTGGTTCGGGCACCAGCGGCGCAAACATGGGCTGAGGCTGCCCGGATCACAGAGATTCCACTACAGATCCGGAATGCGCTGGATGGTGCGGGAAGTCCTTTGAGTCGCGACTCGAGCGGCATTCCTCTCCTGTTCTATTTTGCAGCTCTCCCTGTCCATGGATTGGCCGGAGGGGCGGCTGTGGCGATGGCCTGGGGAGCCGCGTCAGAGGGCCTCCTATCTCTGCTCCTCCTACATCTGGTGTTGAGGAGGCTGATCCCTATTCCGTTGGCGGCGGGCGTGACTCTGGCGGTGGCACTGATCCCGTGGCAAGTAGCCCCTAGCTACACAGGCTTCGTCCAGGTGCAGGCCGTCGTCTGGACCCTCGTCCTCCTCTACATGCTGCTGAGGGCCCTGGACAGCGGGAGATCCATCGAGTACGTCCTGGCGGGCTACTTGGGCGGAGTGTGTCTGATGATCTACCCCGCGGCCCTGATAGGGCCGGCGCTTGCCGTCCTAGTCCTCGTCGCCAGATGGGCGCGACGCAGGGACTTCCCTGGCCGGCAAGCCCGAGGCCTGGTCATCTCAGTGCTCGGCGCCCTGGCGGTGACAGGCCCGCTGGTGCCCTAGCCCAAAATTGACACCTCCATGGAGGCTCGTTTAAGATTCGATGGATTCCGGCTAGGGGGTTGTCCAGTGAGGGGAGACGAGATCCGAAGAGCATTCCTGGATTTCTTCGCTTCCAAGGGGAGCCTGGTGATGCCCAGCTCCAGCCTCGTGCCCCGAGACGACCCCACCGTGCTGCTAACCACCGCGGGAATGCAGCAGATGATCCCTTTCATGGTGGGCAAGCAGACCCCTCCACGACCTCGACTGGCCTCCTGCCAGAAGTGCTTCCGGACCACCGACATCGACAGCGTGGGTAACCCCAGGAATCTGACCTTCTTCGAGATGCTCGGGAATTTCTCCATCGGGGATTACTTCAAGAAGGAAGCCATCGAGTACGCTTGGGAGTTCTCGCTGGAGCACCTGAAGCTCCCCAAGGATAAGATCTACATAACCGTGCATCCCACCGACGATGAGGCTAAGGGCTACTGGATGGATGTGGGGGTGCCGGAGGAGCGGATCTCCTACCTCGAGGACAACTTCTGGGGACCGCCGGGCGACAGTGGCCCCTGCGGGCCGGATTCCGAGCTGTTCATCGACATGGGGCCAGAGATGGGGTGTGGCCGACCGGAGTGCGCGCCGGGGTGCGACTGCAATCGCTATCTGGAGTACTGGAACCTGGTGTTCATGCAGTACTTCCAGGATGTGGACGGAACCAGGACCCCATTGCCGCGCAAGAACATAGACACCGGTCTGGGTCTGGAGCGGATGGCTGCCATCAAGCAGGGTTGCAAGACGGTCTACGAGACTGATCTTTTCCGCCCCATCGTCCAGGCTGCCGAGCACCTCTCCCACCAGCGGTACGGTCCCGACGAAAGGATCAACTTCTCGCTGAGAGTGATAGCGGACCACGGGCGGGCCATGACGTTCCTCACCACGGACGGCGTGCTCCCATCCAACGAAGGCCGTGGCTACGTACTGCGTCGGGTCATCAGGCGAGCCGTCCGCCACGGCAGGTTGTTGGGCGTGGATGGCCCATTCCTTTCGGGAATTGTGGACGTGGTGGTGGACCACATGTCTGGTGCCTACCCCGAGCTGGCCGAGCGTCACCAGTTCGTTCGCCGGGTGGTGGTCCAGGAGGAGGAGCGGTTCAATCGTACCCTTCAGACGGGACTCCAACTCCTGGATCGATGGATAGCGGAGGCGAAGGACAAGGGGCTCGCATCGCTGCCTGGTGATCTGATGTTCCGCCTCTACGACACCTATGGGTTCCCCAGGGAGCTGAGCGCGGAGATCGCTAGAGAGGCTGGCCTCGGCGTAGACAACGACGGCTTCAAGGCAGCGATGCAGAGGCAGCGAGAGCTGAGCAGGGCCTCAGCGAAGTTCGGCCGGGTTCTCCACGTCAGGGATGCGGGAGCAGTGGTGGATGAGGTTGAGGAGACCAGGTTCCTGGGGTACGAGCTGACCGAGGCCGAAGGGCAGATAGTGGCCATCCTCGAGGCAGGGGTGTGGCGACAGCGTGTCGAGAGCGGTACCGACGCCATCGTCATCCTGGACCGCACCCCCTTCTACGCCGAGGCGGGTGGACAGGTCGGGGACACCGGTGTGATCGTGACCTCGGATGGTCGGTTCGAGGTCCGGGACACCCAGAGAGACGACGCGGGCCGCATACTGCACATCGGCACGGTGGTGGAGGGCTCCCTGGAGGTTTCTTCCACCGCGAGGGCCCATGTGGACGTGGAGCGGCGCGTGGACATAGCGCGTCACCATACCCTGACGCATCTCCTCCACAAGGCGCTTCGTGATCGCCTCGGCACCCATGTAACGCAGGCGGGCTCGCTGGTGTCCCCGGAGGTGGCGCGGTTCGACTTCACCCACGACGCTGCCCTCAGCCCTGAGGACCTGCGAGCGGTGGAGGCCGAGATCAACGCTCGGATCCTGGCCAACATCCCCGTGCTGGTGACCACCAGGTCCCTGGAGGAGGCCAGGGCGGCGGGGGCGATGGCCCTCTTCACCGAGAAGTACGGCGAAGAAGTCCGCACCGTTGGGATTGGGGACTACAGTCTCGAGCTCTGCGGCGGCACACATGTGTCCAGCACTGGGGTCATTGGGGTGGCCCACATCCTCGGCGAGAGCAGCGTAGGCGCCGGACTCCGTCGGATCGAGATAGTGGGTGGGAGGCCCGCGGTGAGGGCAATCCGATCCCGGCTCGACGAATTGGAGGGCATTGCGTCAGAGCTGGGCACCGTCCCCGACCTGGCCCTGGAGAGGACGCGTGCTCTGGTGGAGGAGCTGAGCTCCACCCGCAAGGAGCTCGCGCGGCTCCGATCCCGCCTGGCCAGAATGGAAGCCGAATCCCTTCTGGCGAAGGCGGTCGCGGTCGACGGCGCGAAGGTCCTCTCGTCCATGGTCGAGGTGGAAAGCATGGATGCCATGCGGGAGATGGTGGACTGGCTGCGGCCCAAGCTGGGCCCAGGAGTCATAGTACTGGGTGCCGTCTTCAACGAGCGGCCCAGCTTCGTGGCCAGTGTGAGCAAGGAGCTGATTTCGGGCAAGCTGGATGCGGTCAAGCTGGTCAGGCAGGTCGCCGCTCAGACCGGCGGAGGTGGAGGTGGCCGCCCCGAGATGGCTCAGGCCGGTGGGAAGGACGCACGCCAGATCCGGACCGCGCTCGATAGCGTCCCACGACTGGTTGAAGAGGCCCTGCGCTCCTGACGAAGCCGGACCAGCAGAGCCGTCGCTGTCGCTGACTCACTCCCCATGGAAGATGGCTAGGAGGGCTATGCCGAGCTGGGGCGACACCGTGGTGACCCTCGACGGCTCCGATTCTATCGGAAGCGCCCTGGCCAAGCTGGAATGCTCGGCGGGCGATATCCAGGTGGTGGTACTTTCCCCAGACTGTCGCATCGCCGACAGCCCTCTGACCTACCGTCTGCTAGCCAGGATCTCCGAGCAGCATGCCGCACCCATGGCCGTGGTGAGCAGCAACCCCGCGTGGCGGAGGCTGGCGAGGGAGCACGGGCTCCGTTCGTTCCCGTCGATCGGCTCCCTCAAGAGGGCTCGACGCCCTACCGCGCTCTCTTCGTTCGAGGAGGCTGTCGACTCCGTCCTGTCGAACCTCCATCCTGACTCCCTGAAACAGGTCTGGCCTGTCGCGGTTGTCGTGCTGGTGGTGCTGGGCCTCGCCTCCTATTTCGCGCTGCCGGTCATGCAGGTCACACTGGCCGCACCCGTGGAGACGGTTTCCCAGCAGGTGACCGTGAAGGTGGATGTGACCACCGCCAGGGCAGATACCTCTTCCATGACAATACCTGGGAGAAGCATCGAGTACCGCTTCACGGTCAGCGATTTCACCCCCACCACTGGCGAGAAGATGGTGGGCAAGGACAAGGCTCAGGGAGAGGTGACCATACTAAACAGCGGCCCGCTGCCGGTGATGTTACCGGCGGGAACAGCACTCTCGTCGGCGACGGGCGTCAAGTTCGTAACCACCGTTCCGGTCACGGTTGGGCCGTTGCTATCGGGCAGCACCCCGCCAGCGCCAGGCGTCGTGCCTTCCCTGCCAGCGGGCAGCGCGGTGAAGGTGCCCGTGGTGGCCGTGGAGGCCGGAGAGAAGGGCAACGTCCCGGCCCTGGCCATAAGCCGGATAGAGGGAGACCAGTTTAGAGGGCTGACGGTAGTGAACGAGCAGCCGCTCAGCGGTGGGACCGACCAGAAGGTGCGGACCGTGTCCGCCGAGGATCGGGCGAAGCTGAAGGAGGGTCTGTTCCAGAAGGCGCAGAGCCAGTCTCTATCCGAGCTGACCATGCGAGTCAGGCAATCGGAATCGCTGATCCCGGGGTCCCTGGACGTTCGGATAGAGGGAGAGGAGTATGACAAGGCCCAGGATGAGCAGGGGGATCAGCTTCGGGGGACCGTGTATGTGGTCGCGAGCGGCATGGCCTTTGCCAACCAGGATCTGAACAGCGTTGTGGAGAGCGCATGGAAGAAGTCCACCCCCAACGGCTATAGGCCGTTGCCTGGCAACCTTGCCATGTCGCCGCCGGAGGTGAATGAGGTGGGCTCACGCTCCGCCACCCTGACTGTCAAGGTAACCGGCAAGGCAGAGCCGGTGCTGGACACCGACAAGCTGGCCGAGCAGTTGCGAGGGGCCTCACCCGCCGACGCCAGGGCGAAGCTGGCCGGCCTTCAGGGCGGGTTCAAGGTGCAGGGGATCGAGATCTGGCCACAGTGGGCTCCCAGGGCCTTCCGGGTAGAGGTTCGGACTGTCCAGTGAGGGTCATGGCGCTGGATGTAGGAGACCGCAGGATCGGGGTGGCCATCAGCGATCCCACCGGACTGATCGCATCTCCGCTTCTCATTCTTCATCGCAGACGCCAGCAGGAAGACCTGCAGACCATCGCCCAGCTGGTGTCTGAGCACTCCGTCGAAAGGATAGTCATCGGGCTTCCGACGACACTGAGGGGAGAGCTGGGACCACAGGCCCAACGGGTCATGCGATTCGGGGAGCACCTGGAGCGGGCAGTCGCGGTGCCGGTGGTCTACTGGGACGAGCGCCATTCTACTGTGGAAGCGGAGGAGATCGTGAGAGCCAGAGGCCGGCCCGGCAGGCGCGAGAGGCGAGCGGCCGTGGACGACGTGGCGGCCGCGGTAATACTCCAGAGCTACCTGGATGCGCACCGATCGGGGTCACGAGCCGGCGACCGCGGGGAGACGCCATGGTTAGCTGGCGAGGACTGATAGGGCTGATCGCCGTGCTAGCGGGGGTGGTGGGACTCGCGCTCCTTCTGGCTGCGGGAGGATGGAGGGCGGTGCAGGACCCGAGAGGGCTTGCGCTGGAGGTTGTGGACCGGCTGGCCGACGCACCAGCGGACCCGACGGACAGGGCGAGCCGGGTGTTTACGGTGCAGCAGGGCGAATCGGCCGGGCATATCGCGGAGAGGCTGCAATCGGAGGGACTGGTCCGGGACGCCAGGGTCTTCCGATGGATGGCCGATCTGGAGGGAGTGGCTGGGGACCTGGCTGCCGGTGACTACGAGCTCTCCGCCAGCATGAAGCCCAGCGAGATCCTGTTCACCCTTGCGAAAGGGAAGACGAGGGCGAACCCGCTCATCACCATCCCAGAGGGGTGGCGCGCTGAGGAGATCGCGGAGAGGCTGGCCGCTAGGGGCATCGGCTCTGCCGATCAGTTCATGGCGGTGGTCAGAAAGGGGGTTTCCGCAAGCCCTGCGTTGCAAAGCCGTCCTCCAGGCGCATCTCTGGAGGGATACCTCTTCCCCGAATCCTACGCCGTGGACAGCAGGACCACGCCCGAGAGCATGGCCGAGAGGATGGTTGCCGAGTTCGAGGAGCGGTTCACGCCGGAGATGCGCCGCAAGGCCACCTCCCTTGGTATGTCGATCCATCAGATCGTTATCCTCGCCTCGGTGATTGAGCGTGAGGCTGTTATCCCCGCGGAGCGGCCACTCATGGCCGGGGTATTCTACAACAGGCTCAGAGCTGGCATGCCTCTCCAGTCGGACCCCACCGTGCAGTACGCCATAGCCACCGCCGACCCGCAGTCGCCTCGGCTGTATGGATGGTGGAAACGCGACCTCACGCCGGAGGACCTTGAGATCGACTCGCCATACAACAGCTACAGGTACGCTGGCCTTCCAGCCGGCCCAATCTGCAATCCGGGATTGGCTTCGCTTCAGGCTGCCGTGGACCCCACCGAGACAGACTACTACTATTTCGTGGCGCGACCGGACGGCTCTCACGCATTCGCGGCCACCCTGGAGGAGCACAACGCCAACGTGCTCCGCTACGGCCGTTAGCAACCCCCGCCCCTTTACCCGGCACTGCTCCTTCCCTCGCCCCCCAACGGCTCCCGCAACCCGCGGCTGAAGGGGTGGAACGCTGTGCTATAATTCCAGCAGTGGAAAGAGCGGAGCTCTTGGAAAAGGGGTAATAGCGGCATTGCAGGACGGCAGAATACACGGCACCACGGTTCTGGCAGTGCGCCGCGATGGGAAGATCGCCATGGCAGCCGATGGCCAGATTACCGTGGGCGATGTAGTCATGAAGCACACCGCCCGGAAGGTTCGGCGGCTGTACAAGGGTAAGGTGCTGGGCGGCTTCGCCGGTGCTGCGGCCGATGCCATAACGCTTTTCGAGCGGTTCGAGTCACAGCTGGAGCAGCACAGCGGCAATCTGCGGAAGGCCGCCGTCGAGCTGGCCAAGGAGTGGCGCACCGACAAGTTCCTCCGTAGGCTCGAGGCCTCTCTGATCGTAGCTGACGCCGAGGACATGCTGTTCCTGTCCGGTGAGGGAGAGGTGATCGAGCCGGACGGGGGCGTGCTGGCGATAGGCTCGGGAGGGAGCTACGCGCAGGCAGCCGCTGTCGCTCTCCTGCAGCACAGCCAGCTGGCAGCAGACGAGATAGCCAGGGCGGCTTTGGAGATCGCCGCTACCCTCTGCATCTACACCAACAGCTCCATCACGGTGGATCTCCTGGAAGCATGATGGAGAACCGTGGCGCGCGACCCACTATCCCTTCTCCTAGCGAGGCCGGGGACATGGAAGAGTTGACCCCTTCCCAAATAGTCGAGGAGCTCAACAGGTATATTGTCGGGCAGGACGCGGCTAAGAAGGCTATGGCTGTCGCCCTGCGGAACCGTTACCGCCGACGGCTGCTGCCGCCCGAGGTGAGAGAGGACGTGGCGCCAAAGAACATCCTCATGATCGGCGCTACAGGCGTTGGCAAGACGGAGATAGCTCGCCGGGTGGCGGCGCTGTGCGGCGCGCCCTTCGTCAAGGTGGAGGCCACCAGGTTCACCGAGGTCGGATACGTGGGAAAGGACGTGGAGAGCATAGTCCAGGACCTGGTGGAGGCATCGGTCACGAGGCTCTCCGAAGAGAAGCTGCGCGAGGTGCAGCCTCAGGCCGAGAAGCTGGCCAACGAGCGGATCCTTGACTACCTATGCCAGCAGGCCCCAACCGTGGCTCGAAAGAAGGCGATGCGGCGAAACCAGGTCACCTCGGCCCGCTCGGCCGGCAAACAGCAGGGTGCCGGCCAGGAGAGTGTGAAGGAGGAGGGCGTTCAGGGCGATGGCGGCCCCGATCAGGCTGCTGTTCGAATGTCACGCAGCCGAATAGAGAAGCTCCTCCGCAGCCAGCGACTGGAGGACACCATCATCGAGATCGAGGTCTCCGCCGACAGCGACGCCTACGAGTCGGTATGGGAGTTCTCGACGGGCATGAGCCAGGAGGAGATCAGCGAGGGGCTGAGGGACTTCATAGAGAACTACTCCAGCTCCCGCAAGAAGTCCAGGAGGGTTTCTGTCCGCGACGCCCGTAGGATCCTCACCCGGGAGGAAGCCAGCAAGCTGGTGGACTACGACTCCATCGTGGAGCAGTCGGTGCAGCAGGCCGAGCAGAACGGCATCGTCTTCATCGATGAGATCGATAAGATCGCCGGGTCGGGGATGGAGATCGGGTCCGACATCTCGGGCGAAGGGGTCCAGCGAGATCTGCTTCCTATTATCGAGGGCTGCACAGTGATGACCCGCTACGGCCCGGTTCGTAGCGACCACGTCCTGTTCATCGCCGCTGGCAGCTTCTCGAAGGCCAAGCCATCGGACCTGATACCCGAGCTGCAGGGGCGTTTCCCTTTGAGGGTAGAGCTTCAGGACCTGGGGGTGGAGGAGCTGAAGACCATCCTGACGGCTCCTAAGAACGCGCTGGTGAAGCAGTATGCGGCTCTTCTGGCGACAGAGGGGGTAGAGCTCCGGTTCACCGATGACGGTGTTGCGGAGATAGCGGAGATGGCGAGCCGAATGAACCGGCAGATGGAGAACATAGGGGCGCGCCGTCTCCAGACAATTATGGAGTACGTTCTCGAGGACGTATCCTTCCGGGCATCCGAGATGAAGGGCCAGACGGTGGTGATCGACGCCGCTTTCGTCCAGGACCGGATGGCCAGGATCGTGGCCGACGAGGACCTCAGCCGGTACATTCTCTAGACCGGGGATCAGGTGGAGAAGAGCGAGGGGGCCAGACAGGCCCCCTCGACGTGTGCTTCGTGCCCGCCAAGCTCTGCCGGCGAACGGTGCCAGCACTGGCCCCGCTGGAGGGACGCCCCGGCCCATAGCCTCACGCCAGCCGTCAGTTGCCGCTCACCGGCTGGCATGTTAGAATGCTCGCGGGCGAGTGCGCCCATATTATTTGTCACGCTGCCGGACCTGCGGAGCCGTGTCGCGGCTAAGCCGTGGACTCTCCACCGGGAGGATGGCGGCGGAAGAAGAACGGAGGTACCCAGTCAGCCCATGGCAGCCCCAGTATCGATGAAGACGCTCCTCGAGGCAGGCGTTCACTTCGGACACCAGACCCGGCGCTGGGACCCGAAGATGCGGCCATTCATCTTCACGGAGCGCAACGGAATCCACATTATCGACCTCCAGCAAACCGTCGGGCGACTCACCGAGGCCATGACCTTCGTCCGCGAGCTTGCGGCAGGAGGAGGGGTCCTGCTCTTCGTGGGGACGAAGAAGCAGGCTCAGGAAACCATCGAGCAGGAAGCGACCAGGTGTGGCATGCCATACGTGAACCAGCGTTGGATGGGTGGCATGCTCACCAACTTCCAGACCATTCAGAGCAGGATCCGCAGGCTGGCAGAGCTTGAGGCTGCTCGAGAGAGGGGCGAGTTCGAGCGGCGTCCCAAGAAGGAGGCCAGCGAGCTGGAGGAGGAGATCGAGAGGCTGAATAAGCTCCTCGGTGGGATGAAGAACCTGGTTCGGCTGCCGGACGCGGTGTTCATCGTCGACCCCAACAGGGAGGCGATCGCCGTGGCCGAGGCCCGTCGCCTGGAGCTCCCGCTAGTGGCCATGGTGGACACGAACTGCAACCCCGACGTCATCGATTATCCGATACCGGCAAACGACGATGCCATCAGGGCAATCAGGCTGCTGACAGGAAAGATCGCCGATGCCGTCCTCGAGGGCATCCAGCGTAGGGAGGCCGAGCTGTCCAAGGCCGAGGCGGAGGCCGAGATAGCGGCCGCCGAGGGCGAGGTCGAGGAGGCAGAGGAGGAGAAACCTCACGTGGAGATCCCGGAGATGGAGATGCTGGCCGCTGAGGAAAACGCCGAGGCCGTTGCCGAAGAGGAGGCTCAGCCAGAGTCCGCCGAGGGTCCAGAAGCTGCGTCTGAGGGGCCCTCCGAGGAGAGCGAGGACGAGGAGTAGCAGAGCGTCCTCGCCATCGACAGCTTTGGGGCTCCGGAAGGATCGCCCAACACAGGAGGAGTGCAGTTGGCGGAGATTACTACAGCGATGGTGAAACAGCTCCGGGACCAGACCGGGGCTGGGATCATGGATGCGAAGAGGGCGCTAGAGGCGACCGGCGGCGACATGGCCAAGGCGGCCGAGATACTGAAGGCTCAGGGGCTTGCCAGTGCCGCCAAGAAGGCCGAGCGCGTGGCAGGCCAGGGGCTGATCGAGGCGTACATTCACGCTGGCGGCCGGATCGGCGCCATGGTGGAGGTGAACTGCGAGACCGACTTCGTGGCGCGGACCGACGATTTCAAGCGGCTGGCCCACGATATCGCCATGCAGATCGCTGCTACCAACCCCAAGGTGATCGGGAACGAGCCACCCGGCGCAGTGGAGGAGCAGGTCTCGGACGAGGAGGTCCTTCTGAAGCAGCCCTTCATAAAGGATCCCTCGATGACCATTGACGACCTGGTCAAGAATGCCATCGCGAAGCTAGGGGAGAACATCATCATTCGCAGATTCGCCAGGTTCGAACTGGGAGCCTGAGGTGGGGGGGCCGCGCTACAAGCGCATCCTGCTAAAGCTCAGCGGCGAAGCGCTGATGGGTGACCAGCAATATGGGATCGACCCCGCCATGGTCACCTACATCGCGGGCCAGATCGCAAGAGTCAGGAGCCTTGGCGTGGAGGTCGCTACCGTCATCGGTGGCGGCAACATCTGGAGAGGCGTCTCGGCGGCCAACCGGGGCATGGACCGCGCCACCGCCGACTACATGGGCATGCTGGCTACCTGCATCAATGGCCTTGCTCTGCAGGATGCCCTGGAGGCACGGGAGGTCTGGACCAGGGTGCAGACAGCGATCACCATGTCCGAGATCGCTGAGCCCTACATCCGACGCCGAGCCATCCGCCACCTGGAGAAGGGGCGAGTGGTCATATTCGCGGCCGGCACGGGCAACCCCTACTTCACCACCGACACGGCCGCGGCGCTGAGGGCTATAGAGATCGGCGCGGACGTGCTGCTGATGGCGAAGAACCGGGTGGACGGGGTGTACAGCGACGACCCGCAGAAGGTGCCGACCGCGAAGAAGTTCGACAGGCTCACCTACATGCAGGCCATCGAGATGGGGCTCAGGGTCATGGACACTACAGCTCTCTCCCTTTGCATGGAGAACGAGCTGCCGATCATCGTGTTCGACCTGCGCAATCCGGAGGCGATGGAGCGGATCTTGGCGGGGGAGATGGTGGGGACGCTGATCGCCGCGAACGACCCGCTTTGCGGCAGCGGCAAGCGTCGAGGGTAGCAACAGTTCTGATCGAGAGAGGCTGCCTACCATGTCAGAGAAAGTGACCGAGATCCTGACCAGCCACGAGGTCAGGATGCAGAAGGCTATCGAGAACCTAAAGCATGATCTGGCCACCGTCAGAACCGGGCGGGCTTCCCCCAGCCTGCTGGATAGGGTTACGGTGGACTACTATGGGGTACCAACGCAGATCAACGCACTGGCCAACATCAGTGCCCCAGAGCCCCGGCTCCTGGTGATCGCTCCATTCGACAAGAGCACCCTGGGGTCCATCGAGAAGGCTATCCTGAAGTCCGACCTCGGCCTCACGCCAACCAACGACGGGAAGGTGATACGACTTGCCATCCCGCAGCTCACAGAGGAGCGTAGGCGGGAGATGACCAAGATCGTCCGGAAGCGCACCGAGGAGGGCAAGGTCGCCCTGCGCAACCTGCGGAGGGATGCCCTGGAGGAGCTGAAGAAGGCGGAGAAGGAGAAGCTGATCTCCGAGGACGAGATGAAGCGCGGCCAGGAGAAGCTTCAGAAGCTGACCGACAGCTACATCGCCAAGGCGGAGGAGCTGGGCCAGCACAAGGAGCAGGAGATCCTGGAGTTCTAAGAGGGGATTACCAATGGTCACCGCACCAGCAGAGAAGGTGGCCCATGGAGCGGCCTTGGCTGACAGGGTGCCACGGCACGTGGCCATAATCATGGACGGAAACGGCCGATGGGCCGAGCAGCGCGGTCTTCCTCGACAGGCCGGTCATAAGGCGGGCACCGACAACATCAGGCGCGTCATAGAGGCTGCGCACGAACACGATGTGAAGATCCTGACCCTGTATGCCTTCTCGACGGAGAACTGGAAGAGGCCGGTCGAGGAGGTGCGCGGGCTGATGTCTCTGCTGCTCAACGTCATCGATCGTGAGGCCGAGAACCTGAGAAGGAATGGGGTTCAGCTCAGGCACATCGGCAGCACCGAGGGTCTCGACCAGAAGCTGCTGGACCGGATCAGGTATGCGGTCGATCTGACCCGGGACAACGACAGGATCATCGTCAATGTTGCCCTGAACTATGGCGGCCGAGCCGAGATCGTCGAGGCGGCCCGGCAGCTCGCGCGCGAGGGCGTGCCTGCCGAGGAGATCACGGAGGAGCTGTTCGCATCGCGTCTCTACACGGCGGGTTGTCCGGATCCAGACCTCATCATTCGGACGGCCGGAGAGATGAGGCTGAGCAACTTCCTGATCTGGCAGGCAGCCTACGCCGAATACTGGTCCACTCCGGTCTACTGGCCGGACTTCGGCAAGGAGGAGTTTCACCAGGCGATCCTGGAGTACGGACGGCGGCGGAGGAAGTTCGGGGCTCTGGGGTAGGGCCACTCGGCGCATCGTGGCCGGCATTCATCGGTGGAACCCGCTGCGGCCGCGGTGCCACACCGGGTGAGTGGCCGGGCCGCGGCGGGCATCACCGGAGCTGCAGTGCAGTCAGGAGGACAGCATGCTGGTTCACCGCGTGTTGAGTGCCATCGTGCTGGTCCCCATTATAGTTGCCGCTGCCGCTCTCGGTGGCGCCCCGTTCTGGGCGATCGTCCTCGCCGCCAGCGGCATAGCAATGTGGGAGCTCACTTCGCTTCTACGGCGCGCGGGCTACTCTCCTATCTGGGTCCTGAGCCTCGTTCTGGGCATCGCCTTCATTCTCGACCCAGCCGTCCTCCCCGGCCGGATAGTTCCACCGGCTCTCTCCGCCTCGCTGCTGCTGTCCCTTCTCTTCCTCGTGCTGCGCCAGAGGGTCGAGACGGGCTTGATCGATTGGGCGGTCACATGGGTCCCTCCTCTCTACGTCGGCTTTCTCGCCTCGTTTCTCGTGTCTATCAGGCTGCTGCCGGATGGCGATCGCTGGATCTTCCTGGTGGCAGGGACTACCTGGAGCACAGACATCGGGGCCTATCTGGTAGGAATAGCGGCAGGTAGGAGGAAGTTCTTTCCTCTGGTGAGTCCGAGGAAGAGCCAGGAGGGTGCGGTGGCGGGTCTCGTGGCCGGCGTGGGAGCCGCTCTGCTCCTGGGCTGGCTGTTTGGGTGGGACCTCCTTCGGCTCGGTATCCTCGGATTGCTCTCGTCACTGGCGGCGGAGGCGGGCGATCTGGCAGAATCCCTCATGAAGAGACAGCTCGGGACGAAGGATGCAGGAAACCTCATCCCGGGGCACGGCGGTATGCTTGACAGAATGGATAGCCTGCTGTTTGTGGGGGTTGTGACCTACTGGTGGGCCATCTGGATTGGAGCAGGGTCATGAGCAACGGGAGGCGTCGGCGCCGGGTGGCTGTGCTCGGTAGCACCGGCTCCATAGGCCGCCAGACGCTGGATGTCATTCGGTGGTTCCCCGACCGGTTCGAGATTGTCGGGCTTGCTGCAGGAAGATATAGCGACCTCTTCCACGCTCAGGTGGAGGAGTTTCGGCCTGCCCTGGTGGCGGTCGGCGATGGCACCACCCGGGGGCCGCGGCTGCCAGACGGGGTGCTCACCGGAGCAGATGGGGTTGCCACGGTGGCAACTGCCGCCGACGCTGACGTGGTCGTGGTGGCCGCCTCCGGAGGCGCGGGTCTGGTGCCCACTCTCGCCGCCGTCGCCCGGGGCAAGGTCGTGGCGCTCGCCAACAAGGAGGCCCTCGTGATGGCCGGCGGCCTGGTGACCGAGATGGCGCGCAAGAGTGGGGCTCGGATCTTGCCCATAGACAGCGAGCACAGCGCCATCTGGCAATGCCTGCAGGGCGAGGGAGAGCTAACGCAATGGAGATCGAGAGTGAGGTCGCTGATCCTCACGGCGTCAGGAGGCGCCTTGAGGGACCTTCCTCTCGACCAGCTGGACCACGTTACCCCGGAGCAGGTGCTGGCCCACCCGACGTGGCAGATGGGGCCCAAGGTGACCGTGGACTCGGCAACTCTTATGAACAAGGGGCTGGAGGTCATGGAGGCCTCCTGGCTGTTCGGGCTGCCCCTGGACCGCATCAAGCTGCTACTCCACCGGGCGAGCATCGTCCACTCTATGGTAGAGTTCGTGGATGGGACCATCAAGGCACAGCTTGGGGTCCCGGACATGAGGGTTCCCATCCAGTATGCGCTGAGCTACCCTGAGAGGCTGGAGGGGAGGGCCGAGCCCCTGGACCTGGCCAAAGCTGGACCTCTCGTGTTCGAGGAGATCGACCTGGAGAGGTACCCCTGTCTCAGGCTCGCGCTGGAGTCGGCGCGTCTTGGCAGGAGCTATCCGGCGGCTCTCAGCTCGGCCAACGAGACGGCGGTGAGGCTGTTCCTCGAGGGAGAGATCAGCTTCGGCAAGATCCCCGTGCTGGTGGAGAAGGTGATGTCCTCCCACCACCCGGTCGACGTGGAGAGTCTGCAGGTGGTCCTCGAGGTCGATAGGTGGGCCAGGGAGACGTGCCTCGCGCTGGCCAGGGACATGTGACAGAGGGACATGGCGATGAACTGGACCTTGTTGGTAGCTATACCCGTCCTCAGCCTGCTCCTGCTGGTCCACGAGCTGGGTCACTTCGTGGTGGCGCGGCTGGCAGGGATCAGGGTGGAGGAGTTCGGGTTCGGATTGCCCCCGCGCCTGCTGGGGTTGAGGAGGGGCGGCGTCATCTACTCGCTCAACCTGATACCCCTGGGCGCCTTCGTGAAGATGGCGGGCGAGGACGGAGGCAGCGAGACGGACGAGGGCAGCTTCTCAAGCAAGAGCAAGCGGGCCAGGGCTGCAGTCCTCTTCGCTGGGCCGGCCATGAACTTCGTGACCGCAGCGCTGCTGTTCGCCGCGGCGTTCATGGTGGGATGGCCGACGCCCACGTCCATGGACGTTTTCATCTACAAAGTGAGCCCTGCTTCTCCTGCCGCATCGGCGGGGCTGCAGCCGGGGGATCGTATCGTCGCCATCGACGGTATGGTGCTGAAGACGGCAGAGCAGTTTGTCAACGCCACCCGTTCAAAGCTGGGCCAGCCTGTCACAGTCACCGTGGATCGCAGCGGAACAACGCTGGAGAGGACCATGGTGCCCCGCACCAAGTGGCCAGAGGGAGATGGCCCGCTGGGCCTTGGCCTCCAGAGCAAGGTTACGGAGGTGAGACCCGTCTCCCACCCGCCAGCGGACTCCCTGGTACAGGGGTTCGAGAGAGCATGGCAGACGGTCGCCATGACCGTGACCGTACCAGTCTTGATCCTGCAGGGGATGCTCCCCGCCGATCTGGCACGCCCCATAGGCCCAGTGGGGATCTTCCAGATCACCAGCCAGGCGGCTGATCAGGTGGCCGACAACGGATGGTGGTTCCCGTTGATCAGCATCACTGCCACCATAAGCGCAGGCCTAGCCTTGGCCAACCTCCTCCCCTTCCCTGCCCTGGATGGGGGCAGACTGCTTCTGATCGGGGTGGAGGCAGTTCGCCGGAAGAAGCTGGCGCCCGAGAGGGAAGGGGCCATCCACTTCGTGGGGCTGATGGTGCTGCTGGGCCTCATGGTGCTGATCTCGTACTACGACCTGATGTCGCCGCTACCCAAGATAGACTGGGGACCGTGAGAGGGCCGGGGCGCGACGGTGTGGACCGGGCACAAGCCGCTCTCAGTCCTCGTCGCCGCTGAGATGTGGAAGGTCCGGATGCCGCCATCCGGCCTCGCCTACCAGAGGAACGAACCTCACTGGCCCCAGCCTACTGGCGCTCAGCCTTTCACCCCTGAGGCTGTAGAGGAGCAACTCCTGGGAGTGTGCTGATCCCACTGGGACGATGAGCCTGCCGCCCTCGGCGAGCTGCTCCAGCAGCGGCTGCGGAACCCTGGGGCTGGCCGCGGTCACGATGATTGCATCGAATGGGGCCTCAGGCGGGAATCCCACGCTGCCGTCTCCCACCAGCACCTGAACGTTGCTGTAGCCCAGCTCAGCCAGTCGCCCACGAGCGGCCTCGGCCAGAGACTCTATCCGCTCTAGAGAGACGACCCTGCGGGCCAGCTTTCCCAGGATGGCTGACTGGTAACCCGAGCCGGTGCCCACCTCCAGAACCTTCTCCGTCCCGCGAAGCTGCAGAGCCTGGGTCATCAGAGCCACCACGAATGGCTGGGAGATCGTCTGCCCGTGCCCTATGGGAAGCGGGATGTTGCGGTAGGCGTAGGGGCGGCACTCCTCGGGCACGAAACGCTCTCGGGGCACGCGCCGAATGGCATCGAGGACCCGCGGATCGGTGATCCCTTCCCGCGAGAGCTCCTCCAGCAGCCTCTCCAGCCCGTCGGGATTGTTTGGCACCGCCCCTCCAGCCCGTTGCACGTCTCCTCGGTTACGCTCTATTCTAGCGCAAACCGGATTGTGCTATAGGACTCCGTGTAGCGCAGTCGCTCCGTCTGGACGGCTGGTCGGGGTGTCGGTCATCGACCCGGCCGGCCGTCGTCATGGATGCGGCGGTTTCGATATTCATCTGGAAAGGGTGATCAGTCTTGCCTGTCTACGTCTACCGTTGCGACGACTGCGGGGCGGAGGTGGAAAAGAGGCAGTCCTTCGATGACGCGCCGTTGACGGAATGCGAGCGGTGCCACGGCCATCTGCGTAAGCTGTTTCTTCCGACCCCCATTGTTTTCAAGGGCTCAGGCTTCTACGCCACCGATCACCGGTCACCCTCGGGCATGACGGGTGGAAACGGATCAGCCCATAAGGATGGCGACGGAACCCATGGAGGCTCAGCGTCCAAGACCGGCGCGTCGACCGGCTCCGGTTCTTCCGCCAGCAGCGATGAGTAGGCGTTTGACGCCTTGGCGAGGCGGCCTGGGATGAGGGCGATCCTGCAGAGGGTCAAGTCGGCCGAGGTGCGCGTCGACGGTGAGATCGTCGGGAGCATCGGACGAGGTTGGCTGGTGCTCGTGGGGGTTGGCCAGGGCGACACGGAGGAGTCGGCCAGGAAGCTGGCGGACAGGGTCGTGAAGCTGCGGATGTTCGACGACAGCGCCGGCAAGTTCAACCTGTCAGCTCTGGACACCGGGGCCGAGGTGCTGGTGGTGTCTCAATTCACCCTATACGCCGACACGAGCCGCGGGAGGCGTCCCAGCTTCATCGGTGCGGCGGAGCCAGGAATGGCCGCTGCACTGGTAGATTGCTTTGGCGAGGCTGTGAAAGGTTACGGCCTGAAGGTGGAGACGGGGCGGTTCGGAGCCCACATGGATGTGTGCCTCATCAACGATGGGCCGGTCACCGTGAGCCTGGAAGTCCAGTGAGGGTGCCCTGGAGCGACCAAGGCCCCGAACTGGTGATGGCAACCTCCACCAGCCGGCCTCTGAGCTCCAGGTCGCTCTCGAAGAAGACGAGCTTGTTCGTTCGGGTCCTCCCCGACCACTTGCCCTTCTTGCGATCTTCCACGAGGACTTCTACCCGGCTCCCAACCAGCCGGGCGTTCTTCCTGGCGGCGATCTCAGTCTGGATCTCCTCGATGGCGTGGAGTCGACGTTTCTTCTCCTCCGCTGGCACGTCGTCCATCATCTTCCGCGCCGCCGCAGTGCCGGGACGAGGCGAGTAGGCTGCCACGTGCACCACATCGAACTCCACCCGGCTCAGCAGCGACAGCGTGTTCTCGAACTGCTCCCGCGACTCCCCAGGGAAACCAACTATGACATCCGTCGAGAGAGCTATGCCCGGGATGCCCTTCCGAATGGTGTCGATCAGGTCCAAGTATTCCGCCACCGTGTAGCGCCGGGCCATGCGTCGCAGCACTTCGTCGTCGCCTGCCTGGATGGGGATATTTAGCTCCTCGCAGACCTGCGGCAGCTCCGCCATCGTCTCGACGATATCCGGAGTGAAGTCGTTGGGGTGGGATGTCAGGAAGCGCAGCCTGATCAGGCCCGGTAGATCTGCCACCGACCTCAGAAGCCTGGACAAGCTGGATGGAGGATCCAGGTCCTTTCCCCAGGCATCGACGGTTTGCCCGAGCAGTACGATCTCCCTTGCACCCCTGGAGATCAGGCCCTGGGCCTCTGCCAGGATCTCCGACTCGGTCCGACTCCTCTGCGGTCCACGCCTATATGGGACGATGCAGTAGGAGCAGAACTTGTTGCAGCCGCGGATGACGGTCACCCCCGCCGAGACTGGCACCGCACCGCCATAGGCCATGGGCTGCGAGGTGCAGCCCCCCGCCCCATCGACGGTCGACAGGAGGAGCTCCGGAAGGGAGTCGAGGTCCGTGGGAGGGACGAACAGATCGACGAAGGGATACCGGCGGCGCAGCTCGTCCTGATCGGCGCCTGCCATGCAACCGGTGACGCATACCACCATCCCGGGCCGGCGGGCTTTGAGGGCCTTGAGGTGTCCGAGCTGTCCCCGAACCCGGTCCTCAGCACTCTGCCTCACGCTGCAAGTGTACAGGATCGCCAGGTCCGCATCCTCGAAACGTCCCGCCGGCGAAAGGCCCGCGCCCTCCAACGCGTCGGACAGCAGTCGCGCGTCGGAGTCGTTCATTTGGCATCCACTAACCCACACGTGGTAGCGCCCTGGCAAGGTTCCCTCCTGGTCGCTGCAAGGCTTATAATGCTTTAGATAGCCTAAAGCTACCCAAAGCATTATAAGCGTCGCAGCCAAGCCATGCCAAGCGCTGTCGCCTGTCCGACTGTTCTGGCGAGGGCACCGCGGATCAGAAGGTGGCGACCCTGTTCTGGAACGCCTCGTTCAGGCGAGCGAATACCGGTCCCGGTCGCCCGGCACCGATCTGGGCACCGTCCACAGCCACCACGGGTGTCAGCTCCGAAACGGTTCCCGTCAGGAACAGCTCCTCAGCGTACCGCAGGCGATCTGCCGGTATCGGTCTCTCTGCCTTGGGAAGACCGACTTCCTGGGCCAGCTCCAGAACCACGGCACGCGTGACGCCATGGAGGATGTAGTTGGATGCCGGCGGAGTGGTGAGAACCCCATCGAAGACGGCGAAGAGGTTCGACGCGCTCCCCTCCATGGCAAACCCATCCCTCACGAAGATGGCGTCGTCGCACCCGGCTGCAGCGGCGCGCCTCCGGGCCGCTGCGTTGGGGAGCAGCTGGGTAGTCTTGACGTAGCACCTTGCCCAGCGATCGTCGGGGACCGTGATCACCTTGATCCCTTCACGTCGCGTCTCGTCCGGAGGAGGGGAGGCCGGCCTCACGGTGATGACGACCGTCGGAGTGAGCCCTTGCGGGCGAAGATGGACGCGGGGATGCGCCCCAGAGGTGACCTGGATGTAGATGGCGGCCTCCTGTAGCCCGCTTCTGCGCACCATCTCGAGACATTGTGCCTCCAGGCCGACCAGCGCGGAGTCGGCCCCTAGCTCCACGGCGGCGGCGCTCTCCCGCAGCCGGCGCATGTGTCGCTCCAGCTCGAAGGGCTTTCCGCGGTATACTCGGATCACCTCGTAGACGCCTTCGCCGAACTGGAAACCTCGATCGTCGATGGATACCACGGCCTCATGGTAGGGGACGATACGGCCGTTGAGCAGGACTTCCTGTTGCATGATCCCTCCTTCCGGATCTTTGACTATTCGTGAGCAGCGTCTCCCTCCTGGTCTTCCTCGTCCGAAACCAGCCCCGATTCCATCAGACCCTGCAGCATGGCCTGATGAAGCATCCCGTTGGTGGCGACTATGTCACCTCGGTAGATGTCGGGCTTCTCTCCACGGAACCCCGTGACGATCCCCCCTGCCTCCTGCACGATCAAGCAGGCGGCTGCGGAGTCCCAAGGCGCCAGGCCATCCTCCCAGAAGACGTCGAAACGCCCCGCCGCCACGTAGCATATGTCGAGGGCGGCCGAGCCGTCTCTCCTGACACCCTGAAGCCGATGCACGAAGTACTCCCACCGCCGCAGCGTGGCTGTGAAGCGACTCCGATCGTATGGGAAGCCGGTGCAGCCCAAAGCCCTCAGCATCTCCCTCACCGATGAGACCCTCAAAGGGCGTCCGTTCACGGAGGCTCCACCGCCCCTCTCCCCCATGAACAGCTCCCTCAGTATCGGATCGTAGACCACACCTAGCTCCACCTCCCCATCGACCTCCAGTGCCACGGAGACGGCGAAGTGCGGGTAGCCATGCGCGTAGTTGGTGGTGCCGTCCAGGGGGTCCACGATCCATCTGAAGGAGCTGGAGGTTCCTCCGCGAGAGCCCTCCTCTGCCAGTATCTGGTGGTCGGGAAACCTGGTTCGCAGCATGGATACGATGGTCTCCTCGGCGCGCCGGTCCGCGTCGGTCACCAGGTTGATCTCCCCTTTGAACTGGATCCGTCGGGTTCTCTTCCACAGATCGAGGAGCACCGCGCCGGCAGCCCTGGCCGCGGTTACTGCCGTGTCGTGGAGGGATGTCTTGAGAGGATCATGAAGCTCGCTCATCGATTCGGGATTATAGCACTCCGTCCTCATGGCATCATCATCGGAGAAGGTGGCGAGTCGCCGGCCACCGCGCCAGACAGCGAAGCAGGGCGAACCACCCGAAAACCACCGGCACGGTGACCAGCCAGTCGACCGGCGCCATGGCGCTCAGCTCGAAGTAACTCCGCCAGGTGGGCCAATAGAGACCAGCCGCATAGGACGCGACCATCCCCAGGGCAAGGCCGCAGAACCGGCCGTCGGCCAGGAGCTGATCGATGGGTGCGTCAAGGGGGTGACGGAAGGTGATCAGCACCACTGCGCCGCTGAGCACCGCTGCAGTCGCCACCATCGTGCGGGTACGTGCCACGTCCGCCCCGAGCCCCAAGATGGCCAGCGCGTAGACGGACCACAGGGCCAGACCGTAGGTAGTGCCGATCTCCAGGACGACTCGCGCCAGCCCCGAAAGGTCGCCCTGGCCGCGCGGGCCAGGCTCGGACCAGGCGACGACGGCGATGGCCGGTATCCCCACAGTGAGCAGCGCCACCAGCGCGGCCTGCGGCGGCAAGAACGGGAAGTGCGCTCCTGCCAGACCGGCAACCACGATCAACTCCAGGGCCGATACGTCGCGGATCAGGAACAGCTTGACCAGGAGGAGCATGCTGTTCACGATACGCCTGCCCTCCATGATCCCGGCGACTAGGGCCTCGAGAGAATCTTCGAGCAGGATGATATCCGCCGCCGTGCGCGTGGCGGCGCTGCCGCTCCCCATGGCGATGCTCACGTTGGACTCCTTCATCGCCAGGATGTCGTTGACGCCATCCCCCACCATGGCGACGTAGTGTCCGGCCTCCACGAGGGTTCGTACCAGGTCCCGCTTTCCCAGCGGCTTGACGCGGCCGAACAGGGAGGCGGGCTCCACCAGCGCCGGCCACTCACCCAAGGGAAGGGTTTCCAGCTCCTCTCCCGACAAGGCTCGGTCGCCCTCCCGCGCAAATCCAGCCCGCCGGGCCACCGCCAAGAGGGTTTTCGGGCTATCGCCGGAGATCACCTTCACGGAAATGCCCTCGCGCTCGAGGGCTTCCAGGAGGGGGCCGGCCCCCGGGCGTAGTTCCTCTTCGAGGGCGATCAGGGCAATGGGCTGCAGCCTCGCCGCAGGGAGCCCGACTGGCGACGCACCTTCACCCTGCGTGACGATGCCGCCGGCTCTCGCGAACAGCAGCACGCGGCGACCAGCGGATTCCTGTTCCCTGCTGACGTGAGCCACCCGAGAGGCGTCGTCGGCCGCCGCCAGCAACCTCTCCGGAGCGCCCATCAGAAAGGTTCCGGGCTGGCAGGGGGCCGCCAGCGTCAGCATGCTCCATCCTCTCTCCGATGAGAACGGGACCCACGCCACGACGGGGCATGGTTCCGACGGGATGGAGGAAGAGATGATGCCTAGGATCGCGCCTCGTTCGGGGAAGCTCGCGGCGAAGACCCCTAGCAGGCGCTCTACCTCGGCCCTCTGCCCCGAGATCGGACGCAGCTCGGCCAGTCGCATCCTGCCGGTGGTGAGGGTCCCCGTCTTGTCGATGCAAAGCACATCGGCATGGCTCAGCGACTCGATGGCGTTCAGCTGCTGCACCAGCACACCCATCCCGCCCAGCCGAACCGCGCCGACGCTGTACGCCACCGTGGACATCAGCAGGAGCCCCTGCGGCACCAGAGTGGCCAAGACGGCTGAAGCCCTGACCGCATCGATCAGGGGCACCCCCTTGAACAGGAAGACGGCGGCCTGGATGGCGCTGACAACGAGCACCGCCACAAGCAGCACCGACAGGACACGTGAGAGCGATCGCTGCAAGGGTGTTCGCGTGTAGCTGTAGGCCCGCGCGGCCGCCGCCAGACCCTGGGCGTAGCTGGCCATGCCGACACGTTGGGCCACGTAGACCCCAGATCCGGCGACGCAGTAGCTTCCGGACCGAACCTCGTCCCCCTCCCGCTTCGTAACAGGCTCGCTCTCCCCGGTTAGGAGCGACTCGTTCACCTCCAGCCCGCTCGACTGAACCAAGCTGCCGTCGACCACCACCGGCTCGCCGCGAGAGAGCTCCAGGTAGTCACCCAGCACGACCTCGGACGGGTCGATGGCGAGACTTCTGCCGTCCCTGATGACCCTCACGGGAGCCCGACCGAGGAGGGCGATGCGCTCCAGGCGAATCTTCGCTCTCATCTCCTGTGCCGTGCTCACGGAGACGCTGAAAAGAACCAGGATCCCTGTGAGGAACGCATCCCTCCACTCGCCAACCAGGAGGAGCAGTATCACCGCGCCGGCGAGCACCCCGTTGAATAGTGTCAGGATGTTACCCTTCAAGATGTCCACCACCGGCCGGCTGGTGGGCAAGACGACGCGGTTCACCTCGCCGCGAGCAAGCCTGCGGCGGACCTCCTCGGTGCTCAGCCCGTTGAGCGGCCGCGAACTTGGTGGCACAGGACAGCCATCTCCATGCGGGGCCCATTCTTGATCAGGAGAAGCACACACGCCACGTCGCACGAAGGGTGCCACGCCAGGCAGCGGGCCAATTGGCTGGCCCGGATGGCATCCCACTTGCATCTACTCGGCGGGTAGGTGCGCCCATGGGCCGTTGGATCGGCTCCAGGGCGGAGGCTGCGGGCTCGCGGGAGAACGTGGTGCGTCCTGATGGCTGGAGCCAGCGGATGGGAGACTGTCCTTCGCAACCCGGACATCCACTCAAACCAGAACGAACTGAAGCCTTCCTGCTTAGCGGGCAGCACCTGCTGGCGCTCATCTCCAATCTGCTGCGGGACCACGAGGTGATCGCACCCGTGTACGAGCCCGAAACAGGCTGCGTCGTTATGGACAGGATCTCTTCTCCAGATCAGATGGCGATGGGATATCGCGACCAGCAGGGGCCCGGTCGGTACGCGGTAGAGAGGGCAGATGGGCTACTGCTAGGCTACGCCAACGGACCGCGCTCTCCCAAGGACTTTCTGCATCCCAGCCACACCTCCATCTTCAGCGGGGAATGGCATGATGGCGGGTTCTCTCTGGCCGCTTCACCCGGCCCGGAGCGGCCCTTCGCCTTCGTTGGGACCCACCCCTGCGACTGCGCCGCCATCCAGGTGCTCGACAGGGTCTTTCTTGACGGCACCTACTGGGATGTGCGCTATCGCTCGAGGCGCACAGGCTGCTTCGTCGTCGCCATCAGCTGCACGGAACCTGGCGACGTCTGCTTCTGTGCATCGATGGGCACGGGACCCCGGGCCAAGGACAACTGCGACCTGCGAATAACCGAGATCCCCGGCGGGCTGGTGGCGGAGCCGGTGAGCGAGAGCGGTTTTGCTGCCGTTCGCAGGCTCTCGGCGAGAAGGGCTACCCACGCGGAGATGCAAGAGGCCTACCGCCTGCTGAACGTTGCCGTGGACCGGATGGGACGTACTTTGGCCACCGACGGTCTCCCGGCTGCCCTTCGCTCACGCCTGGACCATCCATACTGGGAGGTCATCGGAAGGTGGTGTCTGGGTTGCACCAACTGCACGGCCGTCTGCCCTACCTGCTTCTGCAACGATTTTCGTGATCACATCGATCTGCGGCTCGAGCGGATCAGGCGAGAGCGCGTGTGGGATTCCTGCTTCACGCGGCAGTTTGCGGAGATGGCTGGGTGGAACCCACGCGACATGCTGAAGCACCGCTACCGTCATTGGTGTCTCCACAAGCTGTCCTATTGGGTGGAGCAGTACGGGGTGTTCGGGTGCGTGGGCTGCGGCCGCTGCATCACCTGGTGCCCTGTCGGCATAGACATTACGGCGGTGGCCGCCGAAATCAGGAGGGACCGGGGCAGTGAGCAGGCACGGGGCGACTGAGGGCGGGAGCATTGTCACCCAACCTCCCCAGGGCGATGTCTGGCTTCCCCTGCAGGCTGTGGTCCGAGAGGCGAGAGACGAGGGCGGCGGTGCCAGGACCTTGGTGCTGGAACTCGAGACCCCTGCCCTCCGGAGGTGGTTCACCTTTCGTCCCGGCCAGTACAACATGGTAGGACTACCGGGCATTGGTGAGGCTGCCATCTCAATCAGCTCAGACCCGGCTGTGCGTGGCCGGGTCGAGCACACCGTTCGACCAGTCGGTGGCGTGACCTCCCTCCTGGCGGGACTGAGGCCTGGTGGCGTGGTAGGCATCAGGGGGCCCTTCGGCAACGCCTGGCCCATGGAGGAGGGCCGCGGGCGGAACATTCTTCTGGTTGCCGGGGGCAATGGCCTGGCCGCGCTCCGCCCAGCTGTGGAAGAGATCTGCCGAAGGAGGCGGTCATATGGAGGGGTCACGCTGCTGTACGGAGCCCGCACCCCGGCCGACCTGCTCTTCACCGCGGACCTGGTCAGGTGGCAATCCAGAGACGTGCTGGTGCATATGTCGGTCGACACGACTGGCGGTGAGCCCTGGTCCGGCCATGTTGGTCTGGTGACCACCATGCTGGACCAGGTGGTCCTTGCACCTGAGAGGACCTTGGCCATGGTGTGTGGCCCCGAGCCCATGATGCGCACGGCTGTGAGCGAGCTCCTGACGAGGGGCCTGCCCAGCAAGATGATCTTCCTCTCCCTCGAGCGGCGAATGCGCTGTGGTGTCGCGCAGTGTGGGCACTGCTTCCTGGGACCCAAGTTCGTCTGCCGAGACGGGCCCGTGTTCCGCCATGCGGACCTCCAGGGGTTGTGGGCGGAGGGGGTGTAAAGGATGGCCCTCGGGCTGGCTGCTTCACGCAGGCTGAGGGTCTCAGTTCACAAGTTCACCTCATGTGACGGGTGCCAGCTCTCGCTCTTGGACTGCGAGGAAGAGCTGCTGACTCTGGCCGAGGTCACGGAGATCGCCTACTTCGCCGAGGCCAGCAGCAGCCTACTGCCTGGACCCTATGACGTCGCCCTCGTCGAAGGCTCCATCTCGACCCCTGAGGAGGTGCGGCGGAGCCAGGATGTCCGCGCCGCCGCAGCGCTCTTCGTGTCCGTCGGGGCTTGCGCGACGGTCGGGGGGATCCAGGCGCTTCGCAACGGGCGAGACATCGAGGCGATGAAGCGGATCACATACCCCCGGACGGCTCTAGTGAGGACGCTCCCCGCCTCAACGCCTCACTCGGTCCATGTGAAGGTGGATCTCGAGATCCCGGGCTGCCCTCCCAGCAAGGACCAGATCCTCGAAGTGGTGACCCGACTGCTGCTGCGGCAGAGGCCCAGGCTCCCCTCGCACAGCCTTTGCCTCGAGTGCAAACGAAGGGGCAATGTGTGCGTGCTCGTGTCGGGGGGACAGCCTTGCCTAGGGCCCATCACACACGCTGGATGCGGCGCCCTCTGCCCCAGCTACGGACGTGCCTGCTATGGATGTTTCGGACCCATGGACGACCCCCAGCCGGGGCGCCTGGCTGGTGAGCTAGAGAAGCGCGGCCTCCCGCCGGAGGAGATCGTGCGCCGCCTCCAGGAGATCACGGCAGGGGATGAGTCGCTGACGGAGGTCGCGGAGAGATACAAAGGGGGGAGGCAGGATCCATGAGGCTGGATCGCCAGGTGAATGTGGACTACCTTACCAGGGTCGAGGGGGAAGGGGGTGTCGAGGCGCGGCTGTCGGATGGGCGGGTGCTCCGCCTCAGGCTCAGGATCTTCGAGCCACCCCGACTCTTCGAGGCGTTTCTAGTGGGCAGGAGCTTTGAGGAACTGCCCGACATGACCGCCCGGATCTGCGGCATTTGTCCAGTCGCCTATCAGATGAGCAGCATCCACGCCGTAGAGGACGCCTTTGGGATAAGAGTGGAGGGTCCCCTACGGGAGCTGAGGCGGCTCATCTACTGCGGCGAGTGGATCGAAAGCCACCTGCTTCATGTCTACCTCCTGGCCCTGCCGGACTTCATGGGGTATCCAGACATCTTTGCTATGGCGGCGAAGCATGGAGAGATGGTAAGGAAGGGACTCGCCATGAAGCGGCTGGGAAACCGCCTCGTAGCCCTCCTGGGCGGCAGGGAGATCCACCCGGTATCGCCTCAGGTGGGGGGCTTCAGCCGGGTCCCAAGGGAGGACGAGCTTAAGGGCCTCCTGGACCCTCTGAGGAGAGCCAAAGAGGACGCCATGGAAGCAGCCACCTGGCTGGGGAAGCTGGATCTGCCGGACCTGGAAAGGGACATCGAGTTCGTGGCCCTGTCGCACCCGACCGAGTATCCCATGAACGAGGGGAGGGTGGTGTCGACGAAGGGGCTGGACGTGGCTGTCGGCGATCTGGAGGGGCGGCTGGAATCCAGGCAGGTTGGGCACAGCACTGCCTTGAGGTACAAGCTGAAGGATAGAGGGCCCTACTTCGTCGGTCCCCTGGCCCGCGTGAACCTGAGTCTCGGGCGACTATCCCCGGATGCCAGGCTGGCGGCCATGGAGAGCGGGGTCCGCTTCCCCAGCTCGAACCCATTCGCCAGCATTGTGGCAAGAATGGTGGAGGTCGTTCACGCCCTGGACGAGGCGCTCGACATAATCGCGCGGTATGAGGGGCCACCGATCTCGCGGCTGCCGGTGGCCCCTCGCGCTGGGATGGGTTGCGCCGCGACCGAGGCACCGCGCGGTGTCCTCTATCACCGGTATCGGTTCGACGAGCGCGGGAGGGTCTTGGAGGCACGCATCATCACGCCGACGGCGCAGAACCAGGAGCAGATCGAGTCGGACCTGAGGGCGTATCTCCCGGAGCTGGCAACCCTCCCAGAGGAGGAGATCGCGCTTCGGTGTGCCGCTTTGATCCGCAGCTACGACCCCTGCATCTCCTGCGCCACCCACTGAGTGGGCTCACCCATCACCCGGTCCGGGTTCGAATCCGACACCTGCATGCTGGGAGTCTCGGAATTGCCACAGCGGAGGTGTGAGACATCGCACCTGGTAATTCCATGGCCCACTCCATGTTCATGAAGCAAGCCACAGGTCGATGAACCTGCCAAGGGACACTCCAGACAGCCCACCGTGGCAGCACGTCAGCAAGATGTTAGCAACCCGCCGCCGGCTGCTCCGAGAATGATAATGCCGCCTAGAATTCTAGGCGGCGGCGAAGAGAACTGGGTGAGCCGGGAGGGATTCGAACCCTCGACCTGCGGATTAAAAGTCCGATGCTCTTCCACTGAGCTACCGGCCCTCCACCTGACATTATACCCCATTCCCGCCTGAGCGCGGACAGCGGCCGTCCAGAGGGCAAGAGCCGAGTATGGGTTCACGCCGAAACGAGCCGTTGATGGCTTGTGCACGGAGCCTCCTTCAGGCATAATGCAGAGCCGTGCCGCGCCGGTCGCGCCCGGCCCGCGACGACACCACCGGCCTGCGGTCGGCATCCACCCACGTCTGACCTCTGGTGGAGAGGCGCGTTCAGGACTGAGGCAGTCGCTCAGCACAAACTAGATCGGAGCACCCATGAGACTTCCCAAGCTACGGATTGGCCATCTGGAACCCCGTTACCCCATCGTTCAGGGGGGGATGGGGGTTCGCGTGTCGACCGCGCCGCTGGCAGCAGCGGTGGCCAACTGCGGCGGCGTCGGCACTCTGTCCGCCGCGGAGTACCACAACAAGGACCGCAAGGCCCCGAAGACCGACGTCGTGCGGGGGAAGACTATACCGAGGCCCTATCTCTACGCCCCTGAGATGGCCGCGGAGATCCGGCGGGCCCGATCCATGACTCAGGGGATCGTGGGTGTTAACATAATGTACGCACTGACGGATTTCTACGACCTGGTCATGACCTGCGTCGATGCTGGCGCGGATTTCATCGTGACGGGTGCGGGCTTCTCTAGGGACATCTTCGGCTTCGTTCGCGATTTCGGGGTCCCTGTCATCAGCATCTGCGACCAGCCGGGCTTGGCCAAGATCGCCGAGCGGCTGGGCGCTTCGGCCATCGTGGTCGAGGGCAAGGAGGCGGGAGGGCACCTCGGCACCGACAAGCCCACCAGGGAGATCCTACCCGCGGTCGCGGACGCCGTCAGCATTCCCGTGATCGCCGCCGGGGGTATCTGGTCCGGCGAGGACATGGAGGAGATGTTCCGCCTGGGCGCCAGCGGCGTCCAGATGGCTACCAGGTTCGTGACCACCCACGAGTGCGAGGTCTCTCCCGAGTTCAAGCAGGCCTATCTGGACTGCAAGAAGGAGGATATCACCATCATCAAGAGCCCGGTGGGCATGCCGGGCCGCGCCATACGCAACGCTTTCGTCCGGCGCACCGAGAGCGGCGAGCGGATGAAGTTCAAGTGTCCTCTCCTCTGCCTCAAGACCTGCAAGGCGAAAGAGGCCAACTATTGCATCGCCGAGGCGCTCATCAACTCCTATCAGGGCAGAACAGACCAGGGGATCATATTCGCGGGGGAGAACGCCTACCGCTGCGACAGGATAGTGTCGGTGAAGGAGATCTTCGACGAGCTACTGTCGCACTTCGAGCGCGACGAGCAGGATGGTGGCGCGGTCGGGGCCGGGGTCGGCCGTTCTCCGGCCGATGGCCCCGGCCAACCGTCCTAATACGTGTAGTCGCGGCGCCCTCAGCGATCACAAAGATAGCTCAGGATTGGGCGCGGGGCGAGAAGTATCTGGCCTCAGGGTGGTGCACCACCAGAGCGGCGGTCGACTGCTCCGGCACCAGAAGGTAGGCGACCGTGAGCTCCACCCCTATGGCGCGCCTGGCATCGAGGAGCGACACCACTTGCTCCTGCTGCGACAGGTCCGGGCAAGATGGGTAGCCCCAGCTGTACCGTTTCCCCTGCCCGGGCGGCAGCCCCAGTTCGCGCCTTATTCGGCGGTGCAACCACTCGGCCAGGGCCTCGGCCACGGAGACGCTGAGGCCATGGATGTGGTAGGCCCGGCTGTAGTCGCCCTGCTGGTGGAGGAGCTGCACCAGTTCACCAACCTCGCGGCCGGCCGTGACCACCTGCAGGGCCGCCACGTCGACGCGCCCGGAATCGATGGGTGCGAAGTAGTCGGCTAGACACAGCCGTTCACCATCGGGCTGGCGCGGGAAGCTGAAGCGAGCGATCTCGCGCGCCGTGTCCCTCGGGTCCAGGAGGACCAGATCGTCCCCATCGGATCCGCAGGGGTAATAGCCATACACCGCTGCCGGCCGGAGATAACCCTCGTCTATGGCCTCTCTCTTCATCCGCTCCAGCAGCGGCATGAAGTCGCTCTCCACGTACCGCTCCCACTGGTCGCCGTGGAGGCTCTTGCCACCCCAGTGGAGGCGGAAGAGGGTGTTGAGGTCCAAAAGCTCGTAAACCTCGGCCATGTCGATATCCCTCGCCGACAACACTCGGCTGCCCAGGAAGGGCGGCTCTGGAATGGGCACGTCCCTCGACAACATCGGTTTCCATTGGCCCTTGGCCGCAGCCTCCGACCGCTGGTGCGACAGCTCGGCATCCCGAGACAACGCCGTCAAGGATCGATCCAGACTCTCGGCGATGAAAGCATCGCGGGTCTCGCCATCGGTGAGGCGGTCCATGATGGCCAGCCCTTGAAAGGCATCCTTGGCGTAGAAGACGCCACCCGCATAGGGCCTGCCGTCCTCCAACAGGAGAGTCCTGCGCGCGAAGGCAGGGTTCACGGCGGCCCCTCCCACGATCACAGGGATCTTCAGTCCGCGTCGATCCAGCTCTTGGACGCACAGGGGCATCTGCTTGGATGTGGACACCAGCAGCGCGCTCAAGCCGATAGCGTCGGCACCCAGCTCGGCCGCCTTCTCCACGATGGTGTTGATCGGGGTCTGCTTCCCCAAATCGTGGACGGTGTAGCCGTTGTTGGACAGGATGGTCGCCACCAGGTTCTTGCCGATGTCGTGGACGTCGCCGTACACTGTCGCCAGCACCACACGTCCCCTGGTGTATCCCTCTTTGTGGTCGAGGAACTTCTCCAGATGAGCGACCGCCCTCTTCATCACCTCAGCGGACTGCAGTACGAAGGGGAGGATCAGCTCACCGGCAGCGAACCGGTCTCCTACCTCCTTCATCGCAGGAAGCAGAACGGAGTTGAGCAGGTCGACCGGCCCGCGATCCCGCAGAGCTTCGTTCAGCAGATCCTCGATCCCCTCCTTTCGCCGTCGGAGGATGCTCTCGCGTATCCGCTCCTCCACCGGCAGGCCAACCACGGGCTCGCTCACCGCGTCGTCGTTCGACTCCGGCCCGAGCTTCTCGAAGTATGCGACGAAGCGAGCTAGTGCATCGGGGCGCCGGGCGAAGATCAGGTCCTCTGCCAGGGCTCGTGGCTCGTCTGGTATCTCGGCGTAAGGGGTGACGTGGGCCGGGTTCACAATGGCCATGTCCAGCCCGGCCTCGACCGCGTGGTACAGGAAGACGCTGTTCAGCACCCTTCTGGCCCCCTGGGCAAGGCCGAAGGATACGTTGCTCACTCCGAGACTGGTAAGGACCCCGGGGAGCTCGGCCTTGATCATGCGCACTCCCTCGAGGGTCTCAGCAGCGGAGTGGGCGTATTCCGGCTCGCCGGTGGCTAGCGTGAAGGTCAGCGGATCGACGATCAGCGCATCGGGGCTCAGACCGTACTCCTCGACGCAGATCTTGTGGATCCGACGGGCAATCTCCAGCTTCCGCTGGGCCGTTCTCGCCATCCCATTCTCATCTATGGTCAGGGCTACGACGGCGGCGCCATGCTCCTTCACCAGCGGAACGACCGCATCTATGCGGTTCCGCCCGTTCTCGAGGTTTATGGAATTGACGATGGCTCTTCCAGGGTTCGACTCTAGAGCAGCCTGGACCACCGAGGGCTCGGTGGAGTCGATCATGAGGGGCGCCTCGACCGTCGCCGCGATCCTGTGGACCAGGGTCTGCATCATGGCGGCCTCGTCCGAACGCTCCGTGAGGGCAACGCAGATATCGAGGGCGTGCGCGCCGCCATCCACCTGGTCGCGGGCAATCCGTAGGACGGCGTCGTAGTCCTCTGCCAGCAGGAGTCGCTTGACCGCACGGCTGCCCTGGGTGTTGATCCGCTCCCCGATGAGCATCGGCGGCGGATCCTGGCGAAGCGGCACCGATCTGAGAGCGCTGGAGATGGCAGGCACCGCCACCACGTTGCGCGAGCGGCGCGCCAGCCCGTTGACCGCCGCTACCACCTTCTCCATGTGCTCGCGGGTCGTGCCGCAGCACCCACCGACCACCTCCACCCCGAGATCTCGCACGAACTCTCGGAGATGACTGGCCAGACCGTCGGGGTCTAGTGGGTAGTAGGCGCGCCCATCCTCGTTGCGGGGTATCCCCGCGTTGGGGATGACCGAGATGGGCAGTCGGCAGTGCTCCACCAGATACCTGACCGGCTCCCGCATCAGCTCGGGGCCGGTGCTGCAGTTGAGTCCGACCGCCTGAACACCCATGGACTCCAGCGTGGTGTGGGCCGCGGCGATGTCGGTGCCCAACAGCATCCTTCCGGTGGGGTCGAGGGTGACCTGGACCTGGATCGGCAGCCAGCGGCCCGACTCCATCAGGAATCTCCGGATACCCACTATGGCGGCGCGCAGCTCGAGGATATCCTGGCCGGTCTCCAGCAGAAGCAGGTCCACCCCGCCCTCCACCAGTGCCTTGGCCTGCTCGGCGTAGATCCTGGCCAACTCCTCGAAGGAGATGCGACTGAGGGATGGATCGTCGGAGGAGGGCAGCATCCCGGTGGGTCCCATGGCTCCGGCGACGAAGCGCGGCCGCGATGGGGTCGAGTACTCGTCAGCCACGCGCCTTGCCAGCGCCGCGGCAGCCAGATTGATCTCGTGCACCCGATCGGCCAGCCCATACTCCGAGAGCTTGAGGCGATTTCCACCGAAGCTGTTGGTCTCTATGACGTCGCAGCCAACCTCCAGGAAGCCACGATGGATCTCCTCGACGACCGAGGGGCGAGAAAGGACCAGGTACTCATTGCACCCGTCTCTTCCCCCGAAGGCCTGCGGTGGAAGATCCAGAGCCTGGATGTTGGTGCCCATAGCCCCATCGAACACCAGGGGCCTCTCTTCAATGGTTTCTAGGTAGCGACTCTTCGTCTGCAATCTCTCGTCCCTCCACGACAGTCCGGCCGGCTGAAGATCCTCAGCCGGCCCCCTTTGCCCAGATCTCAACTATGGAGAAGGTTTGCAGTCCGTGTCAAGACCGTGACCGCGCTGCCGCTCTCCAGCAGGGAAGCGCGTCGTCACAGCTCGAGAGATTCCTCGAATTTGCCCCCTAAAGTCGCTTGACAGCGATGCCGAATAACACTATTATCCAACCCAATCAAACACCACTTGCCCAAAGGCTTTGACGGAAACGAGTAGACGGGCAGCCTTCACCCAGAGAGTCCGGGGTTGGTGCGACCGGATGTGAAGCGTCCGTCGAAAATCCTTCCCGAGCTGCCAACCGAAAGGCCGCACGCGGCCGAGTAGACTTGGCCGGCCTCGTCCGCCGTTAGATGAGACGGGGGTATGAGCACGTACCCCAACGAGTGAGCGGTTCGCTAATTAGGGTGGTACCGCGGGAGAAGTCGAACGATCCCGTCCCTAGCTGGGACGGGTTTTTTGTTGGTGTGAACCCCGCGGACGACGACAGGACCCGTTGCCCAAGAGTCTTGGGGCAGGTGGAGAACAGTATCAGGGAGGGTATCATCATGGCAGTCGAGACCAGTGACCTGTCCACCAGCACCCTTGGCTCCGCAGAGGGGCGAGTCCTATCCGGAGCGGAGATCGCGTGCGAGAGTCTCGTGGCCGAGGGGGTCGACACCATCTTCGGCTATCCTGGTGGAGCGCTTCTGCCCCTGTACCACGTGCTGCCTTCCTACCCCACGCTCAGACACATCCTCGTTCGCCATGAGGAGAACGCCGCCATGGCGGCCGACGGATATGCTCGGGCTACCGGAAGGGTTGGAGTATGCCTGGCGACTTCCGGCCCTGGCGCCACCAATCTGGTGACCGGCATAGCCAACGCCTACATGGACTCTGTGCCCATCGTCGCCATCACCGGCCAGGTAGCAACAACCTCCGTGGGAAAGATGGCCTTCCAGGAGGTTGACATAGTGGGAATGACCCGGCCGGTCACGAAGCGAAGCTACTTCGTCCGACACGTGGACGAGCTGGCCGCCGTCCTCCGGGAGGCCTTCCATGTGGCCATGGATGGCCGCCCTGGCCCCGTTGTGGTGGACCTTCCAAAGGATGTCCAGAACGGGCGCACGGAGTATCGGAGGCCGGCCAATGGACTGGTGAGCAGGCTTCCGCGGGGGCCGCGGCCGGACAGCGGCGAGCTAATGAAGGCCGCCCGCCTCCTTTCGGAGGCAAGGCAGCCGGTCCTGCTGGTGGGCCATGGGGTGGTGCAGTCAGGTGCCTTCCAGGAGCTGCGCATGCTGGCCGAGAAGACCAGCACGCCAGTGGTAACCACGCTTCTGGGCATCAGCGCAATACCGGAGACCCATCCCCTCGCCTTCGGCATGGTGGGGATGCACGGCCACTTCTGGGCCAACCGAGCCGTGGAGGAGGCCGATCTGGTGGTCGCCGTCGGCATGCGGTTCGATGACCGGGTGGCCTGCAAACCCGACAGCTTCGCCCCGAAGGCCAAGATCGTCCATGTGGACATCGATCTCAACGAGATGGGAAGAAACGTCAGGGTAGATGTTCCCATTGTCGGCGATGCGCGGGAGGTCCTTGGGATGCTTCTCCCGATGGTAGCGCCGGCGCGGCGACCCGCCTGGCTGGAGATGATCCACTCCTGGCGGGACGAGTACCCCATGGCCGAGGAGCCGGCCGAGCACGACAGGCCGCTGGTGGCACAGGTGGTTCGAGCCATTCGCGACGTGACGAGGGGGGACGTGCTGGTGGCCAGCGATGTGGGTCAGCACTTGATGTGGGTGGCCCAGCACTTCCGCTTCGAGAAGCCCTCCAGCTTCTTCTGCTCCGGTGGTCTGGGCTCCATGGGCTACGGACTGCCGGCCGCCATGGGCGCCAAGGTTGGGATGCCCCATGAGACAGTATGGGCCATCGTCGGAGACGGCGGCTTCCAGATGTCCGCACCCGAGCTCTCCACTCTTGCCCAGCATGGGATCGGAGTAAAGATCGCCGTACTGAACAACGGCTACCTGGGAATGGTTCGCCAGTGGCAGCAGTTCTTCTTCGATGGGAACTACTCCCACAGCCCGATCCCGGGGCCCGACTTCGTCCAGCTGGCGCAGGCTCATGGCGTGGCGGCGTGTCGGGTGACAGAGCCTTCCGGTGTGGAGAGCGCAGTGAGGAGGGCCATGGACTATCCTGGCCCGTTCCTGGTGGAGTTCGCCGTGGAGCCGGAGGAGAATGTTTTCCCCATGGTAGCGCCTGGAACCAGCCTCTCCGACATGATCCTGGAGGGGTAACCGGGAGGGCCACGGGGCGAGCGCGCAGCCCGCTCCGTGGCCCTTCTTGGCACAGCCGCCAGACTGGCACGACTTTCCAGGCGGTGGCTGAGGCTTGCTGACTATTGGCTTCCAGCGAGTCCGCTGTGGGCAATCACCCCCCACTGGCTGGGTGGCCAGTAGGAGATCCAGGCCCTGCCGATCAAATTCTCCTCAGGAACGTATCCCCAGATGTGCGAGTCGCTGCTGTTTGGGCGGTTGTCCCCTAGGACGAAGTAGCTTCCGGGAGGCACCTTCTGTGGCGGAAGGCTGTAGGAGGGGAGGGCCTCGATGTAGTCCTCGTGCTGCAGCACACCGTTGACGTACACCCGCCCTCGGTCGATCTGCACGGTGTCCCCGGGCATGGCTATGATCCGCTTGATGAAGTCCCTCTCCGGTCCTCCTGGGTACCGGAACACCACGATGTCTCCTCGCTTGGGCCCCCCGAATGGGAACACCCCGTCACTGCTGCCGGGGGCGACCAGGTGGAGCTGCTCAGCGATCAGAAGAAGCGGGCCCTGCAGCTTGAAGTAGGACACCTTGTCTATGAGCAGGTACTGGCCTGTATGCAGCGTCGGCTCCATGCTGGCCCCGTCCACCTTGAAGTTCTGCACCACCGAGCGGACGGCAGCGAAGATCACCAGCGTGAGGAGGATCGTTTGAAGGATCTCGACGACCAGGGGCCTTATATTGGGCCGGCTCTTCTCAGTTTGCAGCTGGTGCTCGCCGTCGGCGGTCGGCTGCGGCTGCTCCTCGTCTCCGCCCATCGATGGCTCGTCGGGGGGGACTTGAGGCCCTACCGACATCAGCTGATCCTCCAAGAATGTATCCACCTTCCCTTTGCAGGCTCTGTTCCAGATTATACCCCGGCTGTGCGCCGGTCGCCACGCCGAGGAGTAGGGCGCTTCTGGGCCTACCCGGCGCCGATGAAGCCCCTTTCAGCCAGATAGGCCAGAAGAACCGCGTAGTACCACTCCGAGCCCAGTGGCTTGGCAATTTGCACCAGGTAGATGGCCAGGGACACCGGATATCCTACCAGCGCGAACGGGTTGAGTTGGAAGAGGTGCCGATTCGAGCTGTTGTAGAGGTTCCGGGCATCAGCGCGACTAGGGATCGCCTGGAGTCCAACCGAGATCCCAAGCCACGTCAGAACAGCTGCCAGGCCGAAGCCCAGGGTGTCTTGGGCCTGGGCCCAAGCGCGCAGGGCCAGATTGAGCAGAACGACGGATGCCGCCGAGTTGAGGAAGAATGGCCCTGCTACGATGGCGAAGATCTGTCGGTAGAAGATGGGCTCCTCGTGCACTACGTACCCTGCGGGGCTCCCGAGTCTGAAGTACACCACCTGATGGACCCTCACCCCGGAGAGCACGCAAAGTATGTGATGAGCCAGCTCGTGGAGCGCCACACCCGGCGCCAGCAAGGCTACCCGGACGGCGAGGATGGCAGCTCTTGCCACCGACGAAGAGGAGATGCCCCGCCGCGTCCGTCGGGGGTTGCCGCTCCTGGTGCTTGGGGTCGACTGCAATGCCTGGGCGGCGCCGGACACGGCTTGAGCTCGACTCCGCCTCGTGGCCCTAGTCGGCATCACATCCTCCCCTCGCGGCCTGCGGCTCCCCATCGCAGTGCTAGCCTCTTCCGACCCGCCGGATGTGCTTCACCAGCAGGTCTGCCACACCCGCCGCGTCCTCCAGGTCGAACTGGGGCACACTGACGGGCCGGGGGCCGTCCGCCACCACGGCCAGCAGCTCCCTCTCCTCGCAGAGCAGGGCACCGTCGGCCACCGCCCTCCGCGAGACCTCGATCTTCATCTTGTCTCCGGACTTGTAGCCCTCGGTCAGCACTAGGTCCACCGTGTCGCCCACCAGCGCCGCCAGCTCATCCAGCGTTGCCTCCCTGTCCAATCCCGTGCGGATCAGGGCCATCTGCCGAGGCGACGAGATCATGACCGCATCGGCTCCGGCTTGCCGGAGCCTCCAGGTGTCCTTTCCGGGCTGGTCCATCTCGAAGCCGTGGGAGTCATGCTTGACAACCGCGATCCTTAGGCCTCGCGACTTCAGTTCCGGAATCAGCTTCTCGAGAAACGTTGTCTTCCCTGCATCCGAGCGACCCACTACCGACACGATGGGCGGCATAGCTTACTCCTCTGGAAATTGCGTCTGCCTGGTGCCTGCGAGGAAGCGGGCCCTCTCCAGGTCCTGGGGGGTGTTGACGTTCAGGAATGAGAGGAACTCCGGATCGAGATCGCGGATCTCCGCTTCTACGACCTTGCGGAGTCTGACTGCCGGGTAGAAGTCGATGATCTTCATCTGCCTCCGCCTGATGGCGTCTTCCATCACGGGTAGACAGGATCGCCGGTAGGCTGCATGGAGAGCCTCTAGGTAGCCCCTCACCACGGGGACCGCCAAGTCGTACCCACGCGACAGAATGCCGATTCGCTCCAGCAGTGGTGTGGACAGAAAGGGCATGTCGCAGCCAACCACCAGAGCGACCTCGTTCCGGGCGGCCTTCAAACCAGTGAAGATCGCCACCAGCGTCCCGCCCCCCTCCAGAGCATCCGGGAGCACCTCCACGCCCGGAGGCGGGTTGTCCCCCGCCAGATGTCCCACCACGATGATCTGCTCGGCCAGAGGTCGAAGGGCTCCAACAACCCGGTCCAGCAGCCGAACACCGCCAATCTCGATCTGAGCCTTGTTCATCCCCCCTAGGCGGGTCGCTCGTCCACCGGCCAATATGATGGCGCTGTAGCCCGACATACTCTGACCTCAGAAGAGGAGCTAGGCCGCCTGGAGCAGGTCCAGCTGGAGATGGAAGAGCCGAAGCCGGTCGTTCAGCCGGCCGAGGATGGTACCCACCAGCTCGGGAGAGGCAGCTCTTGTGGGGAATCCAGCCCGGACTACTTGGTCTCCTTGTTCTCGGGCTTCGGTTCGGTGGGCTCCTCGCTAGCAGCCTTGCGGAACTCCCTGATACCCCTCCCCAGGGCTCCGCCGACCTCGGGAAGCTTGCCTACGCCGAAGACGATGATCACGATACCGAGTATGAGAACCAGCTCCCACGGCCCAAAGGGCATGCTACACCTCCCGGTGGGTGGGGTGACGAACCGATCGCGGGCAGAGACACACTCCACCCCATCGATACCCGAAGCATATTCCCTAGACGCGACCTTGTCAACGAGGCCGAATGGACCGCCTCCGATGCCTGCCCCGCCCAAGGCCTTCAGCCTGGACCTAAATGGGGTCGAGCAGGACCTTGAAGGCGATCAAGATCAAGACCAGCCCGCCCACCATCTCCATCCGGCTGCCCAGGAGATGGCCGGCTCGCTTTCCAAGCTGAAGCCCCAGGCCCGTCATTGCCGCAGCGACCACACCTATCATCAGACTCGGGAACAGTACGGGGACCCGGAGAAAGGCCAGGCTCAGCCCGACCGCAAGGGCGTCTATGCTGGTGGCCATCGAAAGCATAACCAGCGAGGCTCCCCGGGTAGGGTCGTCGCGCAGCTGAGTGTCGTCGGATCGGAGCGACTCCCACACCATCTTGCCCCCTACGAGACTGAGCAGGCCGAAGGCGACCCATCCAGCCATGCCTTCTATGCGGCCGGCCACCAGAGACCCTAGCAGCCAACCCAGGAGGGGCATTCCGAACTGGAACAAGCCGAAATGGAAGGAAAGCCGGAACGCCTGCCGAGGCGACACCTTTCCTAGGGCCATCCCACTGGCCACGGCAACGGAGAAGGCATCCACCCCGAGGCCCAGCGCTATGCCCAGCAGGGATGTAAATCCCATTCCCTCGCACCTCCCGAATCGGGCAACAAAAAAGAGACCCCGTCGGGTAACCGCTTACCCTGACCTAAGGTCTCGCGACTTGGCCCAGATGCCAAGCGACGGAACCGGGCTGCAGCCGGTGTGTCGATCCCGCCGCCGCCGCACAGAGGCAACGCGTTCCGACGCTACTCCCCTCGAGCCAGCTCGACTGTATCCGCGGGACTCCAGATCGTCAAGTCGGGGGCCCCGTTGAACGAGCGAGCGCCCTGATGGCGAGGGCGCTCGCTCGTTCCCACTGCTCTGCTGGTAGCGCATACCGGATTCGAACCGGTGATCTCCTCCTTGAGAGGGAGGTGTCCTAGGCCGCTAGACGAATGCGCCTTGCTCCCACCGGGGACGACATTATTCTACCCGATGCGCGCCGCCAGGTCAACATCCCGCCGCCCACCAGGTCGATCGTCCCTTCAGCCTCCAGGGCCCGCCACGGGCTCTTCAGCATGGTCACCCCTTTCGTCGACAAGGCGCATCTGGTAGAGTGGCAGCAACGGGCCTGCTGAGAGGCAGTGCCCAAGGTCGCGCGGTCAGCGAGGGACTCCGCTCGCCGCCTGTGGAAAGGAGACCCAGATGCCATGGAGACGTCGAGGCAGCAGGGCGCATGGCGGTAGGCAGAAACGTGCCCATCCCAACGGGATGCCGTCGCGGGGTGAGCGCGCCCTCTTCGATCGCCTGGTGGTGGAGGCGCTAGAAACCATCCCCGAGCCCTTCCGGTCTCGGCTCCACAACGTGGCGATCGTGGCCGAGGAGGAGCCCTCTCGTGCTTTGCTCGAGAGCCTTGGCATGGGACCTGGGGACACCCTCTTCGGATTGTACGATGGGATACCGCTAACGGAGAGGGGGGACTGGTACAACCTGGTCCAGCCAGACCGGATAATTCTCTTCAGACGGCCCATCATGGCCGCCTGCGAAAGCGTGGAGGAGATACGGGAGGAGGTTCGCCGAACCGTCGTGCACGAGATCGCCCACTTCTACGGAATAGGCGATGAAGAGCTACATCGCATGGGACTGGACTAGAGCGTAGTGAGTCGTCGTATAATAGGGTTGTAGTTGATAAGCCATGGATCCGATCGGAGATCGCACCGGCGGGAGGGAAGAGGTGTCCCCCTGGACTACCTGGCAAAGAAGCCTGAAAGCTACCGAAAGCACCTGGCTACCGGAGGAGATCGCCCTGGCTCCAGAATGGGTCCAGGAGGAGTTTCTCCGATCCCCGGAGGAGTGCCGCGCCTGGCTGGAGAGCCACCAGGCGCCCGTCCAGGCCGACGCTCAGCGCGCCGGGGGCAGGCGCAGGAGGGGCCGACGCCGGAAGGAGGCCTAGACCGCCCATCGATTGGGCGGACTCTGTCCCATGCGGCGGTGCCGGTCCCCTCACTCTTCCACAGCCAGTCGTCCAATCCTACTCGAGAGCGGCCCCCTTGTGAGTCGCCCTGACGATGCTGTAGACGAGGGCGAAGCGGAACTCACGATCCTCATCGTAGGCCCTGGCGGCCTGCTCCAGCAGCGGGAGCAGCCCCTTCCCGGGCCGCAAGGCGAACGTGGTCTCGCCGTTGTCGTCCCTCCGGGCGACCAGCCCGGCCCTCTCCAGGCTCCCGAGCTCCGCATCCAGCACCGACACCGGGCTCCCTGTGGCTATCCTCAGCGTTTCAAGGTCGATGCCCTGGGGATGGTCCAGGAGGCGCCTCAGCAGGTCCCATCTCACGAAGGAGGTGCAGTGGGTGCGAATGAAATCCACCAGGCCGGGCGAGAGGTTCTTCTCCATCCAATCGTCCACATAGTCGGGGCCGTCGTGCATGTCAGTGAACGTCACCTCCGCATCCGGCTTCTGAAGCCCTGGAAGATCACCCTGGCTCGACTGGCGGACTGATGGCGCCTCGCTGGACGTCAGGAAGGCTCCCGCGGAAGGTTCTGCCAAGGGACACCTCCTTCACATCGCCGCGCCCAAGCCTACTGCTCCTCGGAATACGGGGGTCTTGCACGGACCGCCGTTCCAAACAGCCACAGAGGGGCCAACGTGCTGGCCGCGGGCTGGTTTTCTCCAGCCTCCGCACCCCTGTCTGCGGCGCGGCTCTCCAGACCGGGACCACTTTGCCGGCATCCCTCTACAGATACCGGGTCAGGCAGTGCAACCTTACGGACAATGGGCCGATGCAGCTTGCAGCCGCATGCTGTCATCTATCAATTCCTGTTCCAGGGTACCCTTTCTGTTGTTCCCGCGCAATGTTACATGTGAGGGTCATTCAGGGGAAACCCCTACGCTCAGGCCGGGAAGAATGTGGTTTGCTACACGATCGTTGTGCTACAATCTGGCGGGAGGGGGTCTCTGGTGGGACTCCCATCTATATGCTCCGTCAGCTCGGAGGCACGCCCGCACTGTGGAGCAGCCCGGCTGCGGCCCCCCTGGCTCCGGCGAGGCGGTTGGATGCAGAGTGGCGTGTCTCTGCGGCTGAGGAGTACGAGCAATACGATACTGATCGAAGGGAGGGAACTCGTGAAGACGCGAAGACCATTGCAGATCCTCGGCGTGTCCTTGATCGCGGCCTCAGTGCTGGCCGCAGCGTGCGCGGGAGGAGGTGCCGCCCCCACGCCCACAGCCGCCCCAACCAAGCCGGCTGCGGCCGCAACTGCGGCGCCCACGGCTGCCCCGACGAAGCCGGCGGCTTCGCCAACGGTTGCCCCGACGGTGGCTCCCACGGTGGCACCAACCAAGCCAGCTGCGTCCCCAACGGCCGCACCAGCGGCTCCGACTGCCGCGCCTACCAAGCCTGCTGCTGCGGCTCCGACGACGGCCCCGACGGCGGCCGCGCCCGCGGCATCGGGCGGAACCCCTCCGGCTATTCCGCATCCTCTCGCCGGAATGGACAACTGCACCAGCTGCCATCAGGTGGGCGGTGCGGGCGTTGGAGCCAAGGGTGGAACCGGGCTTCCTGCCAGCCACTCCAGCTACACCAATGCGCAGTGCCAGGGGTGCCACAAGCCGGCCTAGTAGCCTAGATTTAGGAATCCTGTCGGCCCGGGGATGAGCGGCCCCGGACCACACGAGCGGACAGGCGGTTGCGGAGAAGGCGTTCGCTCAGGGCTATCGGACCGGTCCCCGAGGACGACGGTAGGTGATCGGCCCCCCTCGTGCAAGAGGGGGGCCGCTTCGTCCGGTCGCCGGCACCTATCGTCCTGTGCTTCCAAAGCCGCCCGATCCACGTCCAGAAGGGGGGAGTAGCTCCAGTTCCACCACCTTCACCTGTGGACAAGGGAGCACCAGCATTTGGGCAATGCGGTCGCCGGGACGGAGGAGTATTGGCTCCACAGTGGCGTTGTACATTGCAATCTTGATCTCGCCCCGATAGTCGCTGTCGATGACCCCAGCCAGCGTGTGAAGCCCTTTGGCGGCCAGACTGGACCTGTCCTTCACGAGCCCCACGTACCCGGAGGGTATCGCCACTGCGATACCAGTGGGCACCAGGACAACAGCCCTTGGTCTGGCCTCCACAGGGCCGTCGGCGCACATGTACAGATCGAGCCCGGCCGCTCCATCGGTAATGTACCTTGGCAGCCTTGCAGAAGCGCTGAGCTTCATCACCCCAAGTGTTGGTTCCAATATCGCCACCTCCCGCCCCCAGAATAGCAGCACCGGAATCGGGCGGCAACCGACCTCTTGCGCCTTCGGATCGCTCCAACCACTACCCTTTCCTAGGCCGAGCCGCGCTGCGGAAAACGCCATCCTTCTTCTGTCGTGATAGAATGCCCCTCACTCGCTTTGCACTGGGAGTGACGCCATGGAACGACCGTACCCGGCGCTACTAACCGTGGCCGCAGTAGCCGCGTCGCTGGCGCTGTCAGCAGCCTGCACAGCAGTCTCTCTTTCCAAGGCCACCACGACTCCCGAGGCACACCCGTCGGCCGCTACTCAGCCACTGGGGGCGAGTCCTGTCGCCGTGCCCCCGTCGCCACCTCCGTATTCTCCGGAGCCACCGGCGCCATCGCGGACAGCGTCACGTGCGGCGGAGCCCACCTCCGGAGAGGCAAAGGCTTACCCGACCTTGCCACCGGTTGCCGACACGTCTACACCGCTGCGGTCCGTCGCTACGCCGTCGCCGACAGGCGCCCCGTCCGCACCGGCGCAGACCACCGCTCCTGCCGTACCACCGCCACTGGCGTCACAGCAGCCCCCTCGAACAGTCTGGTCCTGGGTGGACAGCCCGCGGGAACTGGCCGCGGGCATTGGAGCAGGTGTCAAGGCGGTGCCTGAGGGCATCCTCCTGGAAACCGGCGCGGGCGGCTTCGTCTCCAGCGGCGAGCTCGAGTCGCCTGTTCGGGAGGCCTCCGTGCCATTCAACAACGCTGTGCTATCCTGGAATGCGGACGCGCCGGGCGGCACGACCCTGCGTTTCGATCTCAGGGTGAGAGTCGGGTCTGAATGGAGCGGCTGGTACCCCATGGGCGAGTGGGGTTCGGAGGGAGGCCGCAGCGTGGCAGGCCAGGCTGACTCGGTGGGGAGGGTGGACATCGACACCCTGAAGCTGAACGCCATGGCTTCAGCACTCCAGTACAGGGTCAGGCTTAGCAGCCAGTCCCAGAATGTCAGCCCGATGCTCCGCCAGGTCTCGGTGGTGTACGCCGACATGAGAAAGGGGCCTGCAGGACCGCCCGTGGCGCGACCGGCCGCCGCGGTGCGCGATCTGGATGTCCCGGGCTTCTCTCAGCTGGAGCAGGATCCCACGGTCGCGCTCAAGATCTGCAGCCCAACCTCCCTGGCCATGGTTCTGCAGTACTGGGGAGTCAAGAAGAGCGTACCCGAGGTCTACAGAGGGGTGCAGGATCGCACCACCGGGATCTTCGGCAACTGGCCGCTGAACACAGCCTACGCCGGGGCGAACGGCTTGAATGCGAGGGTCGACCGCTTCTACTCGATAGAGCAGGTGGAGCAGGAGATAGCCGCGGGTCGCCCGGTGGTTATCAGCGTCTCATATTCAGCCGGGGAGATCACGGGCGCCGCCACCGCCTCCACGGACGGCCACCTGATCGTGGTGAGGGGGTTCACCCCATCTGGGGACGTCATCGTGAACGACCCGGTGGCGCCCAGTGGCCGTTCCGTGCGGCTGGTCTACAGGCGGGATCAGTTGAGTCGAGTCTGGCTGCGGAGCGGTGGTATAGTGTATCTGATATCGCCCCGGTAACCGGAAGAGGCCTTGGGGTGGGCAGCTGCTGACGGGAGAGAGCTCGATGGAACCATTCTGGGAGATGGTGCTTCCGCTGGAGGGGTCGCCGGTAGCTCGGTGGCTGGTCCAAGCCGCATCGGGGGTGATGGCGATCCGGACCGTGAGGTGGAGGGATCAGGGCCTGGAGCAGATCATAGGTCGGCCCATGCCGGTTGGAGACCCGGTGCTGGAGGTGAGGGGCCGTCTTCTGGTGGAATCCGAGAGGGCCTATCAACGGTTATCGCACCGGTTCTCGGAGCTTGGACACGTTCTGATGCTGCGCGAGGACAAGGGTGAGCACGTGATCCTGGCCGTCCCGGGCTCCCTGCCTACGGAGGCCGGTCGCCCGATGCTAGCGGTGGCGCTGTTTGCGGCAACCCTGCTCTCGGTCCTATGGGTCGGGGCGGAGTACGAGCAGGCGGCTGGCCTAGTGGGCGGTTGGCCCTTCGCCGCCAGCCTATTGGGGATCTTGCTGGCCCACGAGATGGGCCACTATCTGGTCGCCCGCAGGCTTGGGGTCCCTGCCAGCCTTCCCTATTTCATTCCTATGCCCCTCTCGCTGCTGGGCACCATGGGCGCCGTCATCCAGACCCGCGCGCCCACGCGCAATCGAAGAGAGTTGCTGCTGCTGGGGATCTCCGGCCCGCTGGCAGGAGTGGTGGTGGCCGTCCCGGTGCTTCTGCTTGGGCTTTCCACATCGCAGATCGGGTACGTTCCTCCTGGGATGGCAGCGTTCCAGGAGGGAAACTCGATACTTTACGCTTGGCTGAAGTACCTGGTCTTCCACCGAATGCTGCCGTCTGGCGGGATGGACGTGTTCATAAACTCGGTAGCGCTGGCGGGATGGGCAGGGCTGCTGGTGACTGCCCTCAACCTGATCCCAGCTGGACAGCTGGATGGGGGACACGTGGCCTACGCCCTGCTGGGCAGCAAGGCTCGCCGCCTCACATGGGCAGTCGTTGGGGCGCTGGTGGCCCTGAGTCTGCTGTGGCAGGGCTGGCTGCTCTGGGCAGGTCTGGTGCTGATCCTTGGACGGGTGCACGCGGTCCCTCTGGACGATGTCACCCCTCTTCGGACCAGGGAGAAGCTGCTGGCAGCGGCGGGGATAGTGCTCTTCATCCTGGTGTTCATCCCGGTCCCCATGTCCATCTGACCTCATCGGCTGGAAAGGGCCAGAATCCAACGGCGGAGCCAAATTGGCTCCGCCGTTGATTACAGGCTGGGGGACAGGGATTCGAACCCCGGCTTACTGATCCAGAGTCAGCTGTCCTACCACTAGACGATCCCCCAACGGACGAGGGAATTATAGCACGGAACGCGACCGGATGGCAAACAGCGATCGGCTCCAGGGCGCGGCCACCCGTGGCCCCCTCCAACTTGCAGAGCTGGATCGGAAAGCATTGACAAGCCCGGCGCGAGGGGGTTACAATGCCCACGAAATCCGATGATTTTAGTCGGAATTTTCTGTTCAAGGTCGGCAAGGGCCCGGTGGGGGCGAGTGGCCGCGAGATCAGTGCGAGCGCTTCGTTCGCCATGAGGTAGGAGAGAGATGTCGAATAGTAGTGGTTTGCCGGTGAAGACGACTAATACGACCCAATTAGCCCTGAATGAGGCCCTGGTCATAGAGGACCTCCACGCTTCCGTGGACGGTAAGGAGATCCTCAAGGGAGTGAACCTCAAGCTCCCCAAGGGTCAGGTCCACGCCCTTATGGGGCCCAATGGCTCCGGTAAGAGCACCCTCGCCAACGTCATCATGGGACACCCCAAGTACCAGGTCACCGCGGGAAGGGTCCTCTTCAAGGGGGTCGACATCCTGGGCCTCTCCACCGACGAGCGCGCCAGGCTCGGGATCTTCCTGGCGTTCCAGTACCCCATCTCCGTTCCGGGCGTGCCGGTGGCCAACTTCTTGAGGGCCTCTGTCAAGGCGGCCAAGGGGACCGACATGCCGGTCCGCGAGTTCCGAAAGCAGCTCCGCGGCCAGATGGATCTCCTGAAGGTGGACGAGAGCTTCGTCTCCCGCTACCTGAACGAGGGCTTCTCCGGCGGGGAGAAGAAAAAGAATGAGATCCTCCAGATGGCCCTCCTTCGCCCCGAGATCGCCATCCTGGACGAGACCGACTCGGGGCTGGACATCGATGCGCTCCGCACCGTGTCGGAGGGGGTCAACGCCCTGCTGGGGCCAGACCTGGGGGTGCTGATCATCACCCACTACCAGCGCATCCTGAACTACATCAGGCCGGACGTGGTGCATGTCCTGGTCGGCGGCCGCGTCGCGCGATCAGGCGGGCAGGAGCTCGTGGATCTACTCGAGAAGGAAGGCTACGATCCGATCCTGAGAGAGGTGGAGAGCAATGGCCACCAGTCCAGCTGAAATAGGAGCGGGGGAGTACAGGTACGGCTTTCACGATCCAGAGGATTACGCCTTCAAGGGACAGAGAGGGCTCTCCGAGAGGGTCGTGGAGGAGATAAGCCGGATGAAGGGCGAGCCCAACTGGATGAGGGAGTATCGCCTGAAGGCTTACAGGTTCTTCCAGGCAAGGCCCGTCCCTACATGGGGGGCAGACCTATCCGAGATCGACTTCGACAACATCTTCTACTATGTTCGGCCCACGGACCGGCAGGGGAGAAGCTGGGACGAGGTGCCAGAGTACATCAAGAAGACCTTCGACCGGTTGGGTATACCGGAGGCCGAAAGGAAGTTCCTGGCCGGCGTCTCCGCCCAATACGAGTCTGAAGTGGTCTACCACTCCATCAGGGAGGAGCTCGCTGCCAAGGGCGTCATCTTCCTGGACATGGACTCAGGTCTTCGCGAGTACCCGGAGATCGTTAGGCAGCACTTCGGCACAGTGGTCTCCCCCAACGACAACAAGTTCGCGGCGCTGAACAGCGCGGTCTGGAGCGGCGGCAGCTTCATCTACGTCCCCAAGGGGGTGCGGGTGGATATCCCCCTCCAGGCCTACTTCCGTATAAACGCTGAGAACATGGGTCAGTTCGAGCGCACGCTGATCATCGCCGATGAGGGGAGCTTCGTCCACTACATAGAGGGCTGCACGGCGCCCATCTACTCCTCCGACTCCCTCCATGCAGCTGTCGTCGAGCTCATCGCGCGGCCGGGAGCCACCATCCGCTACACCACGGTACAGAACTGGAGCAAGAACGTCTATAACCTGGTTACCAAGCGGGCGTTCGCCTACGAGGGCGCAACGGTCGAATGGATCGACGGCAACCTCGGAAGCAAGGTCACCATGAAGTACCCCGCCATCTATCTGATGGGTCAGGGTGCCAGGGGCGAGATCTTGTCCATCGCCTTCGCGGGCCGGGGACAGGTCCTGGATGCCGGTGGCAAGGTGGTGCACATGGCACCAAACACCACCAGCACCGTCACCAGCAAGTCCATCAGCAAGGACGGTGGGAGGGCCAGCTACCGTGGCCTCCTGAAGGTCCATGATGGCGCCAAGGGTGCCAAGAGCAACGTCCGATGCGACGCGCTGCTTCTGGACGAGAGGTCCCGCACCGACACGTATCCCTACATCGAAATCGATGAGGACAACGTGGAGATCGGCCACGAGGCTACCGTCAGCAAGATCGGCGAGGAGCAGCTCTTCTACCTGATGAGCAGAGGGATCAGCGAGAACGACGCGATCATGATGATCGTCAACGGCTTCATCGAGCCGTTCACCAAGGAGCTGCCCATGGAGTACGCCGTGGAGCTCAACCGGCTGATACAGCTCGAGATGGAAGGTAGTGTGGGGTGAGGGTGCGATGAGCGTGGACACAAGAAGTCTGACCGAGGGCGGTGCCTTGTCCGAGGCGGCGCTGCGGGAGCTGTCCGCTTCCACGGGCGAGCCTAGCTGGATGCTGGATCGTCGCATGGAGGCCTGGAAGGCGTTTGAGCGGATGGGGATGCCCACCAAGAGCGACGAGGAGTGGCGGAGGACGGACCTCAGCCTCCTGAACCTGAGCGCCATCAGCTCGGTGAGGGCAGAAGTTGGAGCCGAGCCTGGCTCGTTCTCCGAGCTTCCGGAGCCCATCCGTACTCTGCTTGGCGAAAAGCGCCAGGAGGGTGGCCTGATGGTTCGCACGGACTCAGGTGTGAGCCACACGTCCATCGTCAGGGATGCGGTCACCGATGGGGTCCTGTTCAACGACATGGACTCCGCGGTGCGCGATCACCCGGACCTGGTGCGTCGCTACTTCGGAGGGCTGGTGGCCCCCTCCGAGGGCAAGCTGATAGCTCTGCACTACGCCCTCTGGAGCGGTGGCGCATTTGTCGTCGTACCCAGGCACGTGCAGGTCGCCCTGCCGTTGGAGACGCTCAGCTGGTCCGACACCAGGGGCCATGCCGTGATGCCTCACACCGTGGTTGTCCTCGAAGAAGGCGCGGAGCTCTTCTTGGTCGAGCAGCTCGCCTCTCCCGATGATCGAGGTCCTGCGATGGCCAACGCGGTGGTGGAGCTGTACCTTGCGCAGGGCTCGAGGTTGGAGTACGTGTCGCTGCAACGATGGGGGCGCTCTGTCTTCCACCTTGGCATACAGAGAGCCCTGGTGGGAAGGGATGCGCAGCTGGGTACCACCTCGGTGGTGCTTGGCAGCCGAGTGACCAAGTCGTGGATAGAATCTCGACTCACCGAACCTGGCGCAAACGTGGCCATGCGCGGCATCATGTTCGCCGACGGGGAGCAGCGGTTTCACCACCACACCCTGCAGGACCACCAGGCACCCAGCACCAGCAGCGATCTGCTCTTCAAGGTGGCACTCGCGGACAGGTCCAGATCCGAGTTCTCGGGCTTGATTAGGGTGCATCCCGACGCACAGAAGACGGATGCCTACCAGGCGAACCGCAACCTATCCCTCAGCGACGCCGCCAGGGCCGACTCCATGCCGAAGCTGGAGATCGCCGCCAACGATGTTCGATGCACTCACGGTGCGACCGTGGGACCTATAGACCAGGATCAGCTCTTCTATCTGATGGCCCGGGGCTTGCCGAGAAGGGCGGCTGAGAGGATGATTGTACAGGGGTTCTTCGAGCCGCTCATCGAGAAGATCCCTCTAGCCACCGCCAGGGAGCGGGTGCGCGAGGCGGTCGATGCGAAGCTGGGAGGATAGCCCATATCCGCTGGGGAGGAGGAATGGCAGAGCGCAAGGTCAACACCATGTACGACGTGAACGTGATAAGGCGTGACTTTCCCATCCTGCAGCGCCAGGTTCGCGGGAAACCCCTGGTCTATCTGGACAACGCGGCTACTTCTCAGAAGCCACGTGCGGTGATCGACGCGGTGGCCCGCTACTACGAGAGCTATAACGCCAACGTCCACCGGGGCATCCACACCTTGAGCGACGAGGCCACCGACGCCTACGAGCAGGCCCGCATCAAAGTGGCGCGGTTCATAAAGGCGAGGAGCGCCAGAGGTATCGTCTTTGTCCGAAATGCCACGGAGGCGATCAACCTAGTGGCGATGGCTTGGGCTAGGAAGCGACTGAAGCCTGGAGATGAGATCCTTCTGAGCCGGATGGAGCATCACAGCAACCTGATCCCATGGCAGCTGGTCGCCAGGGAGACAGGGGCGAAGCTGCGCTTCATCTACCTGAACGTCGATGGCACCATGAACCTCTCCAACATCCATGAGCTGATCAACGACCGGACCAGATTGGTGGCTGTCAGCCACATGTCCAACGTCCTCGGCACTATAAACCCCATCCGACAGCTGGCAGACCTGGCTCACGATAGGGGCGCCCTCCTGCTGGCCGACGGGGCCCAGAGCGTGCCACACATGCCCGTGGACGTGGGCGAGCTCGGCTGCGACTTCCTGGCCTTCTCTGGACACAAGATGCTGGCCCCCACGGGGATCGGCGTGCTCTATGCTCGAGAGGAGCTGCTGGAGGAGATGGACCCGTTCATGGGTGGGGGCAACATGATCATGGAGGTGTCCTGCGAGACTGCCACGTGGAACGAGATACCGCACAAGTTCGAGGCAGGCACCCCCAACATCGAGGGCGCCATCGGCCTGGCAGCCGCCATCGACTACCTGAACGCCCTGGGCATGGAGAACATTCGCCAGCACGAGATGGATCTGACGGGGTACGCAGTGCAGCGGCTGGCCGAGGTGAAGGATCTGCTGGTCTTCGGGCCGCAGGATCCGAGTATCCGGGGCGGCGTGATCAGCTTCAACTTCCTGGACATCCATCCCCACGATGTAGGCACCATCCTCGATCAGGAGGGGGTGGCCATCAGGGCGGGCCACCACTGCTGCCAGCCGCTGATGAACTGGCTGGACGTGCAGGCCACCGCCAGGGCCAGCTTCTACCTGTACAACACGAAGGACGAGGTGGACAGACTGGTCGCGGCCCTGAACACGGCGAAGGAGGTCATGGGTGGTTTCGTCCTTGGATGACCTGTACAAAGAGATAATCCTGGACCACTACCGCCATCCCAGGAATCGGGGTGTGGTGGACGATCCGGACGTCGCAGCGCGGGGACATAACCCCCTTTGCGGAGACCAGCTGGAGCTGTCGCTGCGGGTGCAGGACAACCTGATCGCCGACGTCAAGGTGATTGGGAAGGGTTGCTCCATATCTCAGGCTTCGGCCTCCATGATGACGGAGCGGGTCAAGGGCAGGCCCATTTCGGAGGTCAGGGCGGTCATCTCCACCTTCAAGGAGATGCTGCTCGAGGATCGGGAGATGTCCGACGAGGATTACGAAAGTCTGGGCGACCTGGAGTCGCTGGAAGGCGTCAAGGGCTACCCCGTCCGGATCAAGTGCGCGCTGCTGGCTTGGAATACGCTGCTGGAAGCGCTGGACATGGTGGAGCGGAGGGCAAGGAATGAGGATCTGGCCGATGGACATCTTCCGGAGGGAGAAGAGGCCGTCCGGGGATAGTTCGACATTCAGCCGAGAGGAGGAGGAGATGAACGAGTCGGCCGACAAGTCGAGTCGTTCCGACGCGCCAGCCAGGGAGCTGACGCCCGAGGGGGTCCTGGAGGCCTTGAAAGAGGTCTACGATCCGGAGCTGGCCATAAACATCGTGGACTTGGGCCTCGTTTATGGCGTGGAGATCGATAGTCACTCCGTGGTGGTCAGGATGACACTCACCAGCCCCGGCTGCCCCATCGGCCCCATGCTCCAGACCCTGGCCCACAGCGCCATCACCCGCGCTTTCCCTGAGGTAGAGTCGGTCCAGGTACAGCTGGTCTGGCTTCCCCCTTGGGATCCTCGGACCATGGCCTCCGACGAGGCCAAGGACATGCTGGGGATCTGGTAGAGCCACTCCCAGTCTCAGACACCCCTCAAGAAAACAGCGATCTCGCCGATGGTCTACTTGGCGGGAGTGCACGACCCGCATGGCAGACCATGCCATGTCAGGCTGCGCCAAGCGGCGTATAACCGCACTCCGATTCCTCGCCGAGCCAAAGGAGACTCGCATGCTCACCTGGTACAACAGGATGCGGCTGATGCCCAGACTACTGACAGCCATCCTCGGCCTCGTGTTTCTGGTCGGGTCCATCATGGGAGCTATGGGCTACTTCAACCTCTCCAGCCTCGCGGGGATAGTGGGTGAGATCACCGAGCAGAGGCTGCCTGCAGTGAGGAACGCCACCGCTGTGGAACGATACGCCCTGCGCGCCCTCTCGGACGAGAGACAGTACCGGCTGGCGCTGGGCGACCCCAAGGCCGACAGATCCGCGCTTCAGAGGTCGGTGGAGGAAGACGTCAGGATCATCCTATCCACGTTGGATGACCTCGACCGGCTGGCGACCGCCCGGGGCGACTCGGATCTACTGGACAAGTCTAGGGACCTGCGGCAGGCAGCGGAGGAGTACAAGGGGCTCTTCGCCCAGGTGGTGGCCAAGGTAGACGCCAACACAGCCGCCGAAAAGACCATGGATGAGAAGGGGCAGATAGTCGTCAACCGGGCTCTGGACTTCTTTCGCTCCAAGTCCCAGGAGCTATCGGCGGAGGCCCGACAGGCACAGAGCATCGTGGTTGATCTTCTCGCGACCGCCCTGGACACCCGCGTCAGGGAAAAGAGCTACATAGCCTCCAGGAACCCGTCCGAGTTCGGAGCACTGGATTCCAACATCCTCAAGCTCGGCGATCTGTACGAGCAGCTGCGGTGGGTGTCCACGTCGCTTGCCGATGCCGACAGCATCGACGCCTCCCAGGTGGCGACCAGCCAGTACTACCAGGCGGCTCAAGCCTGGGCGGAAAACGACCGTGAGCTTCGACAGTCCATCCTCCCCAAGATGCAGGACGCCGGCATCAAGATGCAGGAGAGGGCAGTAGCCATGCAGGAAAGCGGTTGGCAAGCCGCCGAGGGGAGCCGAGCCGTGGCCGCAGGGGTCATCGATCAAGCCGTCTGGGTCACCGGCGGCTCCATAGGGGTGGCTGCGCTAGTTGGGCTCTTGGTCAGCGTGCTGATCGCCGGAGGGATCGCCAGGTCGGTGCAGCGGATCGCCATATCCGCCAAGGAGATCGCAGATGTGGATCTTCCAGGGGTTGCCCGGGCCGCGCGCGCTGTGGCCGACGGGGACCTCACCCAGACGGTGGCGATTTCGAGTAAGCCGATTCAGGCTGACGGGGGAGACGAGATCAGCGACATGGCCCGCTCCTTCAATGCCATGATCGAAGGGCTGCAGCAGACTGGCTCGGCCCTGGACGGCATGGTGTCCAACCTGCGGCTGGTGGTTGACAGCATCGCCGCCAAGTCGCTGCAGCTGAACGATGCCAGTCGACTTCTCTCATCGACATCGAACCAGGCGGGGTCGGCGACCCAGCAGATCGCCGCCACGATCCAACAGGTAGCGAAGGGGAACCAGGAGCAATCGGTGGCTGTGCAGGAGACCATGATCGCCGTTGGCGAGCTTTCCTCCGCCATCGACGAGATAACAAGAGGGGCACAGGAGCAGGCGAGGGCGATCCAGCAGGCGTCGGCCTCGGTAGCAAGGCTGAACGCCTCGATCTCCCAGGTAGCAGCTGCGTCGAAGGAGGTGACCGCCGCCACCGATCTGGCTCGGTCGGCCGCCGAGTCCGGGGCCAACTCCGTGGAGCAGAGCGTTCGAGGAATGGGGTCGATACGACAAAGCACGGCGGCCGTGGCAGCCAAGATCCAGGATCTGGGCAGCTACTCGACAGAGATCGGCGCCATCGTCGAGACTATCGACGACATCGCAGGACAGACCAACCTTCTGGCCCTAAACGCTGCCATCGAGGCCGCGAGGGCTGGCGAGCACGGGCGTGGATTCGCTGTCGTAGCCGACGAGGTGAGGAAGCTAGCTGAACGCTCCAGTCGCTCCGCCAAGGAGATCGCTGACCTGATCTCGCGGGTCCAGCAGGGAACACAGGAGGCGATATCGGCCATGGACCAGGGCTACCGCAAGGTGGAGGACGGAGTGAGACTCGCCGAGGAGGCGGGGGTCGCCCTGCGAGACATACTGAACGCCGTCCAGCTAGCTAGCTCGCAGGTGAGCCGGATCGCCTCTGCGGTCCAGCAGATGGAGGTTGCATCCCACGAGGTGGTGGCGGTCATGGACTCGGTGTCGACGATCGTGGAAAGGTCGTTGGAGGCCGGCAAGGGAATGTCCTCTGCCAGCCAGCAGGTGGAGCGGGCCATCGAGAAGGTGGCCGCCGTGAGCGAGGAGACCAGTGCCGCGTCGGAGGAGGTGAGCGCCTCCACGGAGGAGATGACCGCCCAGGTTCAAGAGATGGTGGCACAGGCCCAGCAGCTGGCCGGGATGGCCGATGAGCTCCGGTCGATTGTGGGTCGGTTCCAGACTGGGGATGGGGGCACCGAGACTGGAGATGTAGTAATGCGACGCAGGTCCACCGACTGGGACAGGAGGGAGCAGGCTCGAACGGCGCGGGAGAGTCCCGCCTAGCTGTCGGCGCGAGAAGCCGCATCTCGAGCCCGGTCGACTCTGCTGCCGGCCCCTGCGCGCTGGCACTCGCTGTGGTACAATGTCCGCAAAGGCTTCGACGGAGACGAGTAGGCGGCGTACAGCCGAATCAGCGAGCGCGCGACGGTGCAAGGCGCGCACGGCCCGCCGTCGAAAATCCCTCCCGAGCCGGAGGCTGAACGCAGAAGCCAGTAGGCGGACCGGTCGCTCCCACCGTTATCGGGGAGATGGGTGCGGCGCACCCGTAGAGTGGGCGCCATCAGGGGCGCCAAGCGGGGTGGTACCGCGGGGCTCTTCCGGCCTCGTCTCCAGGGGGGACGAGGCCTTCTTATGGTGCGACAGTTGAGGAGGTGCCATGGGCTTTAGAGAGGTCGATACGAGGGTATCCTTCCCGGCGCTGGAGCAGGAGATCGCGGAGTGGTGGAGGGAGCGTGGGATCCTGAAGAAGGCCTTGGAGAGCGGTGATCCATCGCGTCCCTTCGTCTTCTTCGAGGGACCGCCCACGGCGAACGGCCGGCCGGGTGTCCATCACGTGGAGGCGCGCGCGTCCAAGGACATCATACTTCGTTACCGACGTATGCGCGGCCATCGCATCATCGGCGCCCGAGGCGGCTGGGATACCCATGGCCTGCCCGTGGAGCTCGAGGTGGAGCGTTCCCTAGGCTTTTCGGGAAAGCCCGACATCGAAAAGTACGGCATCGCTGAGTTCAACAAGGCCTGCAAGGAGAGCGTCTGGCGCTACATCCAGGACTGGGAGCAGCTTACCAGCCGGATGGCCTACTGGATCGACCTGGAGCATCCGTACGTCACCTACCACAACGAGTACATCGAGTCGCTCTGGTGGATCCTGAAGAGCTTCTGGGATCAGGGTCTGCTCTTCCGCGACTACAAGGTAACCATGCACTGCCCCCGGTGTGGCACCTCCCTCTCCGACCACGAGGTGTCGCTGGGCTTCCAGGATGACGTGGAGGATCCATCCGTCTGGGTCCGTTTCCGACATGCCCCCAGCGGCCACCCGCTGGACGAGCTGTTGGCTGGAGCCTCCTTCCTCGCCTGGACCACCACGCCGTGGACCCTCCCTGCCAACGTGGCCCTGGCCGTGAAGCCTGGTGCCAGCTACGTGCTGGTGGAGTACCTGGACGGCGGGGAGGCGGAGCGGCTGGTCATGGCGGAGGCGCTGGCCCCATCGGTCCTCGATCCAGGCAGCTATCGGGTCCTGGCGACCATCGAGGGGGACTCCCTCTGGGGAGCGCGATACCAACGGCTCTTCGACGGCGTCCCGGCTCCGGGCCAAGAGGTGGACCTCGACCAGGCCTATCGGGTCGTGGCCGACGACTTCGTATCGCTGGAGGAAGGGACGGGCATCGTCCACATAGCCCCCGCCTACGGCGACCTGGAGATCGGACGGAAGTACGGCCTGCCGACGCTCTTCTCCGTGGACCTGGCGGGCAGGGTTCTCCCCGAGTTCAATCGCCTGGGCTTCGGCGGACTATTCTTCAAGCAGGCCGATCCCCTCATCATGAGCAACCTGGCCAGCCGGGGGCTCCTCTTCCGGAGCGGGCGGGTGCACCACGCCTACCCCTTCTGCTGGCGGTGCGACACACCCCTGCTCTACTACGCCAAGCCTTCCTGGTACATCCGAACCACCGCCAAGAAGGACCGGCTCCTGGCGAACAACAGGGAGATCCGCTGGGTGCCGGAGCACATCCGCGACGGACGGTTCGGAAACTGGCTGGAGAACAACATCGACTGGGCCATCAGCCGAGAGCGATACTGGGGGACACCCCTCCCCATCTGGGTGTGCGACTCGTGCGGCCACACGGAGGTGATCGGCTCGGTGAAGGAGCTCTCCGACCGGGCCGGGAGGGACCTGAGCGGGCTGGATCTCCATCGCCCCTACGTGGACGAGATCACCTGGCTGTGCCAAAAGTGCGAGGCGGGGACCGCTCGCCGCATCCCCGACGTGGCGGACTGCTGGTTCGACTCGGGCTCGATGCCCGTCGCCCAGTGGCACTACCCCTTCGAGAACCAGGACCTCTTCGAGGTCGCGGGAAGGGCAGACTACATCTCCGAGGCCATCGACCAGACGCGAGGGTGGTTCTACACCCTTCACGCCGTGGCCACTCTGCTGTTCGACAGGCCAGCCTTCGACAACGTGATCTGCCTCGGCCACATCCTGGACATCCACGGCCAGAAGATGTCCAAGTCCCGAGGCAACGTCATCGACCCCTTCGAGCTGTTGGAGAGATATGGGGCCGACGCCACCCGGTGGTACATGTACGCCTCGGCACCACCCTATAACCCGCGCCGGTTCTCTCCCGAGCAAGTGGGCGACATGCTCCGGCAGTTCATGCTGACGCTCTGGAACACCTACGGCTTCTTCGTCACCTACGCTCGGCTGGATGGCTGGACCCCGCCTGAGGCGGGCGGGAGGCCGACTCCCGAGCCACGGGTGCTGGCTCCCATCGACCGGTGGGCCCTCGGTCGGCTCAACGCCCTGGTCAGGGATGTCACGGCCATGCTGGAGCAGTACGACATCCATGGCCCCGCCAAGGCCATCGATGCCTTCGTCGAGGAGCTGTCCAACTGGTATGTGAGGCGCAACAGGAGGCGCTTCTGGAAGTCGGAGAACGACGCCGACAAGGATGCAGCATACTACACTCTGTATACCTGCCTGGCCACACTGGCGCGGCTTCTGGCGCCCTTCATGCCCTTCGTCAGCGAGGCCATGTATCAGAACCTGGTTGTGGGCCAGGATCCATCCGCGGCTGAGAGCGTGCACCTGGCGCCATGGCCCGTGGCGGACGAGAGCCTGATCGACGAGCAGCTCCTGGCGGACACCGCCCTCTTGCTGGAAACGGTCAGCCTGGGTCGCGCGGCCCGGCAGGCAGCAGGGCTGCGCGTGAGGCAGCCTCTGAGCGAGCTTCTGGTGCGGACCCCGGACGGAGGCGAGGGGCTGCGGCGCTTCGAGGCTGAGCTGCTGGACGAGCTGAACGTGAAGACGCTGCGGGTCCTGGAGGGGGATGAGGCCATAGTCCAGTACCGCTTCAATCCCAATCTGCCCCTCCTGGGGAAGAAGTATCGACAGATGGTCCCGGCCATCAAGTCAGCACTGGCTAATCTGAGAGGCGAGGAGGCCGCAGCGGCGGCCAGGGCCATCGAGGCTGGAGAGCCCTTCGATCTCCAGGTGGATGGCAGGACCGTCAGGCTCCTGCCGGAGGAGGTGCTGGTGGACGTGACCTCGCCGGAGGGATACACGGTTGCGGGCAGGAACCGACTGCTGGTGGCGCTGAATACGACCGTCACCCCGGAGCTCCGGATGGAAGGGCAGGCCCGCGACCTGGTGCGCTTCATCCAGGATGCCCGCAAGTCTGCCGGATTTGACATAACCGACCGCATAACGGTGGCACTCCAGCCCGAGAAGGGGGCCGATCTGAGGGCGCTCCTGGAGCGGTACGGCGACTTCATCATGGCCGAGACCCTGGCCACCTCCATCTCCGTCGGCCCTGCCGAGGAGGGCGCATATGTCAGCCAGGCGGACCTCGACGGAGCGAGGGTGGGCATCGCGGTGCGGCGTCTCCGATAGCGGCTGAGAGTGTGGGGCGGAGAGTGCAGTATTGCCGCCCCACTCCCCCCGCCTACCGCGGCAGGTAGGTGAGCATTCCCCACGCCACCAGGGCAGTGAACGCCAGCCGCACTACTTGTGGAGGTGCGCTGAGTGCCAGGACACGACCTAGACGCGCCCCATAGTACTGGTTTCCGGCCGCCATGCAGATGTGGGCAGGTGACAGGGTGGATCCAACGGAGTTGGACACCATCATCAGCAGCATGTAGGGTAGCTGGGGAGTCCCATCAGGTATCATCCCCACCAGCAGCGGGAAGGCCATGGCCACCACGGCCGTCTCCAAGCCAGTCAGCACTCCCATCGCCAGCGGCAGGGCGACAACCAGCAGGGGGATGGGCACACCAAGGCTGGTGAACAGCGTTGCCAGCGTCTGCACCAGCCCGCTGTGATCCACCACCGTCTTGAAGACCATCACCGACGCCAGGATGAACAGCAGCTTCGGCTGCACCCCCTTGCGGATCATCTTTCCCAGCAGTCCGCCGCGGACCCCCTGCGTCACCACCCCAAACAGCAGCCCAACGGCCATGGCGTACAGGAAGTCGATCCGAAGTAGCAGAGCCAGCAGCAGCGGTATCACCAGCGGAGCAACCTCCAGCCACAACGGCGCCCCCTGGCCGGGCTCGATGGCTTCGCTCTGCTCCCCATCCTGGGGCCTGGACCCCCAGCCCACCAGGTAGACGAAGCCCGCGGCCGCGCCCAGCAGGGTCACGGGAAGGTGCCAGCCTATCAGCGTGAAGAGTGGCACGTTAAGCACCGCGGCCGCCAGGATCAGGTGGGGTTTGAAGGGGAACACCTGATCCCAGATGTGGCGGAAAAAGAGGTTTATGGAGGCCTTGCGGTCGGGGTCGATCCCCAACTCGTCGCCGTACTTCTCCACCATGGGGGCCGACAGGACGGCGCCCCCTGGGACCGGAAAGAGACCCAGAACCGAGGGCACCAGGCCGATGAGCCCTCTCGGGTCGTCCAGCACCCGGCGCAGCGCCACCAGCATCCGGTCGAGGCTGCCGTTGCCCTGGAGGAACACCGTCAGCATCTCGATTAGGGTCACCACCCCGAGAAGCTGGATGGTGGACCAGTCCAGGAGCCCCTCCAGGAAGTAGCCGGCTATCTGCCTCGGCCCAGCCCCTGTGGCGAGGGCTATCGCCAGGGACGCCGCAACCAGGAAATACCCCAGCATCTGGCGGATCCGCCCTCAGCTCTTGGTCGGAGGCACGATGGCCAGATGCAGCTCCCTGAGCTGCGAAGGATCGACCGGGGAGGGGGCGTTCATCATAAGGTCAACGGCCGCCTGGTTCTTGGGGAAGGCGATCACGTCGCGAATGCTGCGGGCATCGGCCAGCAGCATCACCAGCCGGTCGACGCCGGGCGCGATCCCACCATGCGGCGGGGCTCCGTACTGGAACGCCTCCAGCATGTGGCCGAAGCGCCGCTGTATCTCATCCTTGGAGTAGTTCAGCAGCCCGAACACCTTCTCCTGGACCTCGCTGCTGTGGATCCTGATGCTCCCGCTGCCGATCTCCACCCCATTGCAGACGATATCGTAGCAGTCGCCACGCACTTTCAGGGGATCGGTGTCCAGAAGATGCAGATCTTCTGGCTTAGGGGCGGTGAAGGGATGGTGGGTCGAGTCGTACCGTTGCTCGGCCTCGTTCCACTCGAACAGTGGAAAGTCCACCACCCATGCCCATGCGAGGTAGTTCTCGTCCAGCAGTCCCAACCGCTTTCCCATCTCGAGCCGCAGTGCTCCAAGGCTGGCCGCGACAATGCCGGGCCTGCTGTCCGCGATGGCCAGGAGCAGGTCGCCCGGCTGAAGCTCCAGTCGACTCGCCATCGAAGCCATCTGGCCGTCGGACACGTACTTGCCGAAGGAGGAGCGGTAGCCGTCAGCGTCCCTGATGGCCCAGGCGAGGCCCTTCGCCCCAAACCCGCGCGCGGCAGCCACCAGATCGTCCAGCTGTTTCCTGCTGAAGCCGCCGGCCCCCTGTGCCCGGATAGCCTTCACCTGCCCGCCCTCGGCAACGGCTTTGCGGAAAACCTCGAAGTCGGTGGCGGTCGCGATATCGGACAGATCCACCATAGGCATCTCGAAACGGAGGTCCGGCTTGTCCGTGCCGTACCGGGCCATGCTCTCTGCATAGGTCAGCCTTGGGAACGGCTTGTTCAGCCTCTTGGTCGTGAGGGTTTCCACCAACGTCACGATCAGCTCTTCGATCAGGTCCAGGATGTCCTCCTGGGCCACGAAGGACATCTCCAGGTCGAGCTGGGTGAACTCGGGCTGGCGGTCGGCACGCAGGTCCTCGTCCCGAAAGCACCGCGCAATCTGGAAGTATCTATCGATCCCCGCCACCATCAGCAGCTGCTTGAGCTGCTGGGGCGACTGGGGCAGGGCGTAGAACTCACCAGGGTGCACCCTGCTCGGCACCAGGTAATCGCGGGCCCCCTCGGGAGTGCTCTTGATCAGCATTGGCGTCTCGACCTCGAGGAAGCCGCGAGCATCCAGGAAGTCGCGAATCAGCTTGATGACCCGATGGCGCAGCGTCAGGTTTCTGGCCATCTCGGGCCTGCGAAGGTCCAGATAGCGGTACTTCAGCCGCACCGACTCGTCTACACCCGCGTCGTCGGATATGCTGAACGGTGGGGTCAACGAGGGGTTCAGTATGGTAACCGCCTCCGCCACGACCTCTATCTCTCCCGTCGGAAGGTTCCTGTTCTCGGTCGCGGGCGGCCTGCGACTCACCTTGCCCACCACCTCGATGACGTATTCCGATCGGCACTGGGCAGCCACCGCGTGCGCCGCCTGGGACACCTGCGGGTTCACCACCACCTGGGTGATCCCGTATCGATCCCTGAGGTCTATGAAGATGAGGCCGCCATGGTCCCGCTGACGGTGCACCCACCCCTGCAAGACCGCGGTCGATCCGGCGTGCTCTGCCCTCAGCTCTCCACAGGTGACTGTGCGCTTCACTGCACCCTCGCTCCCCAATGTATTCCTGCCCCCGCATCGGGACCGCTCGCGTCGAGGACAACTCCCCGCCAAGCTGGCACGATACCAATTCCGGCGGCGCACAAGACACCGCCGGACTGATCTGCCGATACAGAACAGTACCACGCGGGTTCCCAGGCGTCAAATGGCCAATGAGCAGCATCAGAAGCAGACTGAGACCTCGCGTCGATCGCCCCCACCGGACGGTCCTCCTGGTCCGCTCCAGGAACTTCGTCTGGTAGAATCACCCCGTGGACAAGCGCATCGATCACGAACCAACCAGATACCTGGAACTGGCCGCGCCGTCCCACCAGCGGTCCGAAGTGGTGGCTAGGCGAGAGGCTGCGATCTACGTCCACATACCATTCTGCACACACATCTGCACCTACTGCGACTTCGACACCTTCGCCCGACGAGAGGGATGGATCCCCACCTACGTCGAGGCTGCGGTTGACCAGATCACCAGATCAACAGCGATCCGGGCCACTAGCCTCTACGTGGGCGGCGGCACGCCGAGCCTTCTCTCAGTCGAGCAGGCAGGATGCCTTCTCGAGGCCTGCAGGACGCACTTCCTGATGGACCATGCGGCGGAGGCGACCATGGAGGCCAATCCATGGCGACTCGGTGAGGATCACCTGAGGGGACTGCGCGACGTGGGCTTCAACCGGCTCAGCCTCGGGGTCCAGAGCTGCGACCCTCGCCTTCTTCGGTTGCTGGGTAGGCGCCACGGTCCTGACGACGCGGCTGCAGCGGTACTTGCGGCGAGAGCAGCCGGCTTCGCCAACATCAGTGTCGATCTGCTTTACGGTGTGCCGACCCAGGACCTGGAGAGCTGGGCTCTCACGCTGGAGAGGGTAGTCGGGTGGGGCGTGGACCACATCTCCTGCTACGCCCTGTCTCTGGAGCCCGGCACGCTCCTGGAGAGAGCCGTGAACCGTGGGCGCGTTCCAGCGCCGTCTGACGACACGGCCGCGGAGATGTACCAAGTGGCCCGCCAGCTGCTGGGGGCCGCGGGGTACCGCCGTTACGAGATCTCCAACTGGGCCCTCCCCGGAAAGGAGTCTTGCCACAACATCACCTACTGGAAGAATAGACCCTACCTGGGAATTGGAGCTGGGGCGGCCGGCTACTGGGAAGGGCGACGATACAAGATAGCCAGGTCCATAGAGCGGTACGTGGAGGGAGTCCGCGCCGGCAGACTGCCGCTGCAGGAGGATGAGCCTGCCGACGACCATCGCGCCATGAGCGACACGCTGGTCCTGGGACTGAGACTCGAGGAAGGAGTCCGCATCGACGAGTTCATGAGCCGCCATGGCACTCGCCCCGAGGCAGTGTTCGGCGAGGCGCTTCGATGGGCCGAAGATATGGGACTCCTGGAGCGTACAGCCGATTGCCTCAGGCTAACGGAAAGGGGCATCCTCCTCAGCAACGAGCTGTTCAGTAGGCTGCTCTAGGGCAGGCCTAGCTGGTCCGAACCGCGAGCTTGCGACAGATGGCTGCCAGCTCTTTCCCGGCAGCTGGAAGGGGGGCCGCCGAGGCCAATGCGTCGAGGGCCATCTGGCTCGTCCTGGAAACCTCTGACGCGACGAAATCCGCCGCATCGCATCGCTTCAGAATGCCCAACACCTCGGCGATCTCCCCGTCGGTGGCGGGGCCAGGCCGCCCAAGAATAGCCGCCAGACGCTCCCTGTCCCGACCATCGGCATGCGACAGGGCGTACAGCAGCGGTAGGGTCTTCTTCTTGCTGGCCACGTCGGCGGCTGCTGGCTTGCCGGTCGTCTTGGGATCCCCCCAGATCCCCAGGTAATCGTCCTGGACCTGGAACGCCAGCCCCAGGTACCTTCCGAACCGCGAGTAGGCCGCCAGGGCCACATCGTCTGCAGCTCCGTACAGCGCTCCCAGGAAACAGGATGCCTCCATAAGGGCCGCTGTCTTTCGCTCGATCATGGCGAAGTAGTCATCCAGGCCGATGGTTGGTCTCGTCTCGTATTCCAGGTCCAGGTACTGCCCCTCGCACAGCAGTCGGGAGGCCTCATTGAGGGCTCGCAGCGCGCGAACCACTACCTTGGGATCGGTGTCCTCGTCCTGCGCCAATGCGAGCTGGGCAAGAACCAGCATCCCATCGCCGCCGTTGATGGCCTGGGCCTCCCCCCATATGTCCCACACCGTCCTGCGGTGCCGCCTGAACTGGGAGCGGTCCTGGATGTCGTCGTGGATCAGGGAGAAGTTGTGCACCAGCTCGACGGCGGTCGCTGGAGCAAGGGCCCGTTCGGCGGGGCGGCCGGCGGCGGCGCAGGTGATGAGACAGAGCCTGGCGCGGATCCGTTTCCCGCTGCTCGCCTTCACGGGACGCAGGCTCTGGTCAACCCACCCCAGGTGGTACTTCATCATGCCATACAGAGGCGACGGTCTGCCAGCCTCGGGCATCAGCTGGACGATACGTCTGTCGACCTCGTCCATCAGGCGATCGGATATCAACGTGGATGGAGCGTATTCTATGGTCACCGAGATCTCGACCTCTCTCTCTGCATCGCGACCAGCGCAATCCCGCCCATGAGCCCGGCATCGTCACCCAGCGCAGCCCTCAGGATCTCCATCTCTCGGTGGCAAGCGGTCATCCCCCTGCGACGCACCGTCTCCACCATAGGTGTCCAGAGGTGGTCACCCGCGTTGCTGACCCCGCCGCCGATGATGACGCGCTGAGGATTGAATAGATGGGCCAAGTTCACAAGCCCGATCCCCAGTGTTGCGCCAGCCTCGGCCAGCAGCCGCTGGGAGAGGACATCTCCAGCCCGAGCGGCCTCCGCCACGGCCTCAGCCGTCACCCGTTCGGGCGGCAGCTGGCCGAGGATGCTCTCGCCTCCGGAACTCAGAGCCTCCCTGGCGCGACGGGCGATGGCCGTGCCGGAAGCCAGCACCTCCAGGCATCCGACGTTCCCACACGCACATGCGGGACCCTGCATGTCCACGGACATATGGCCTATCTCCCCAGCGAAACCACAGTGTCCCAGTAGCAGCCTCCCGCCGGCGATGACGCCTCCACCGATGCCAGTACTGACGGTGATGTAGATCATGTCGAGGCTGCCCCTGCCCGCCCCGTAGCGGTGTTCCCCCAGTGCGGCGAGGTTGGCATCGTTGGCAACCACTGAGGCAATTCCGTACCGCTCCTCGAAGAGGCGAGCAACCGGCACAGAGGTCCATCCAGGCAGGTTCGGCGGATTCTGAAGCATCCCGGATCGCGCATCAACGGGGCCTGCCACGCCAATGGCGATCCCTGCCATGCCGCCCTTCTCGGAAGCGACGCTCAGTGCGTCATCCACCGCCGAGAACAGGTCCCGAAGGACCGCGTCCCTCCCGCGCTCGGCGCGAGTCGCCCCTGCGACCCTCCACTCGATAACACCCTCCGCCGTTCCCACCGCCACGCGAAAGCGAGTGCCCCCTAGGTCGACGGCCACGGCCCTCAGCTGGGAACGCCGCCCTGCCATCCGGTGCCTCCGGGTATCAAGAGGGTGCTGTGGGGACCCCGCTCGAGCGATGGTGGATCGGCCACCCTGCAGCCTAATCGTGTGGCCGCCATTTTACCACGTTTCACAAGGCGTGCGGGATCGCCCGGCGTGACAGCTGCCCTCTGGTGTGGGACAATAACATGAGGAGTGAGCGTGACCGAGGCGATCAGGAGCTACCTACCCCCCGTAGTGGTGATCACCGGCCCCACCGGTGTCGGAAAGTCGGCGGTCGCCATGGAGCTGGCGCCTGTATTCGGCGCCGAGATCCTGAGCGCCGACAGCCGCCAGGTGTACAGGCACCTGGACATCGGGACAGCGAAGCCCACGCTGTCCGAAAGGGGCAGGGTCCCTCACCATCTTCTGGATCTGGTGGAGCCGGACCAGCCCTTCTCGGCTGCCGTGTTCAAGGAGCGGGCCGATCGCCAACTGCTCGACCTGGCGAGGCGGGGCAAGGTGGCCTTTCTTGTGGGTGGAAGCCCGCACTACGTGCAGGCGGTAGTCGACCGGCTGGAGATACCCGCGGTCCCGCCGCAGCCGGAGCTGAGGGGTCAGTTGGAGGAGTTCGCGCGAGAGCATGGGGCCGAGGCCCTTCACGAGCGACTACGTTCGGTGGACCCCGCAGCGGCGGAGCAGATCCTGCCCAGCAACGTTCGACGGGTCGTCAGGGCGCTGGAGGTCTATCTGGTAACAGGCCAGCCCTTCTCTCTTGTCGGAAGGAGGAAGGGCGTCCCCATCTCGGCGCTTCGGCTGGCCATCACCGACGACCGGGGAAGGCTCTACGAGAGGGTCGACCGCCGCCTCGATATGCAGATGGAGGTGGGGCTGATCGAGGAGACCCGGCGGGTTCTGGACATGGGCTTCAGCGAGTCCCTCCCCCCATTTCGCGGCCTGGTGTACCGCGAGGCGGTAGAGATTCTGCGGGGCAAGCTATCCATCCAGGATGGCATCAAGAGGATGAAGGAAGCAACCCATGCCTTCGTGCGCCGGCAGTACACCTGGCTTCGGCGGGAGCCCGGCATTCAGTGGGTCGAGGCGGGGGAGTATCTGGCTGACCGCATGGGCACCATCATCGAGTGGTATCTCCGACAGGAAAGAAGCCGAGTGGATCATCCCGATCTGTAGGTCGAAGGTTCAAGCTGGCGCCACAGCGCCAATCGTCAGGATGGAGGAGGAGTGCAAGGGAGATGGTAGCAGCAGACGGGACCGGGGAGAGGGTTTTCAAGCCAGCGAGCCGCATCGCCAACCTGCCGCCCTATCTCTTTGCTGAGGCGGACAGGCAGATCGCCGCCAAGCGGGCGGCTGGCTTCGATGTGATCAGCCTTGGGATCGGCGATCCCGACATCCCCACGCCAGACTGGATCGTCGAGGAGCTGAAACGTGCCGCGGAGCTGCCGGCAAACCACCGGTACCCGGAGTACTACGGACTGGACGAGCTGAGGGCTGCCATCGCAACCTGGTACAAGGGGCGCTTCGGGGTGGAGCTGGACCCGCAGAGGGAGGTGGTGCCTCTGATCGGCTCCAAGGAGGGGATCGCCCACATCGCGTGGGCCTTCATTGACCCCGGCGACGTCGCCCTGGTTCCGGATCCCGCCTACCCCGTATACGGCATCGGCACCATGCTGGCGGGGGGTACTCCATACCTGATGCCGCTCCTACCGCAGAACGGCTTCCTCCCGGATCTGGAACGCGTTCCGCAGGAGGTGCTGACGAGCGCCAAGCTGCTCTGGATCTGCTACCCCAACAACCCCACCAGCGCCGTGGCGCCGGAGGGCTTTTTCGAGAGGGTGGTGGACTTCGCCCAGCGGCACAACCTGTTGGTCTGCCACGATAACGCCTACTCCGAGGTCAGCTACGACGGCTACAGACCCACCAGCTTTCTCTCGGTGCCAGGGGCAAAGGAGGTGGGAGTGGAGTTCCACTCCTTGTCCAAGAGCTACAACATGACAGGCTGGCGGATAGGCATGATGGTTGGCAATGCCTCGGCCGTCTCCGCCCTGGGGAAGGTGAAGACCAATATCGACAGCGGGATCTTCCAGGCGGTGCAGTACGCTGGGATCTCGGCGCTGCTGGGGGACCAGTCGTGGATGGCCGAGAGGAATATGATCTACCAGAGGCGCCGCGACAAGGTCATTGCAGTTCTTCGCGAGATTGGCCTGGAGGCGCCGGTCCCCAGGGCGAGTCTCTACGTCTGGGCGCCAGTGCCCAAGGGCGAGACATCTCTCGGCTTCTCCCTGAGGGTGTTGGACGAGATCGCGGTGTGGATCACCCCGGGGGTTGGCTTCGGCCCATCCGGCGAGGGCTTCTTCCGCATCTCGCTGACCACTCCTGACAGCCGCCTGGATGAGGCCATGGAGCGGCTGAGACGATTGAAGCTCTAGAAACCCACAGGTGTGGTCGAGGGCTTCTGCGGGCGAAAGGACAGCAGCGAAACAGGGGGCATGACACAAGGGATCGGGACTGCAGCGAGGAACCCACAGCCGGGATCGGCGCCGGAGCTGGCCATTCTGGTCGGCGTAGAGCTCGGCCGTGGCGCGGTCGAGCTGGACACATCCCTGGACGAGCTGGAGCGGCTGGCGGAGAGCGCGGGCATCCGGGTGGTTGGACGGGTGACGCAGCGGCTGGACGAGCCCAACCCCAGGCATTACATCGGGAAGGGCAAGCTGGAGGAGCTCCGCGCACTCTGCCTGGCCGAGGCGGCCACGATGGTCGTCTTCGACGACGAGCTTCGGCCCAATGTCCAGCAGGAGCTGGAGAGGGAGCTGGGCGTCCGAGTGATCGACAGGACGCTGCTCATCCTGGACATATTCGCCAGCAGAGCCCACACCCACGAGGGGCGAGTTCAGGTTGAGCTGGCGCAGTACCGATATCTGCTGCCCCGGCTGGTGGGTCGCGGCACGGAGCTCTCCAGGTTGGGTGGCGGGATAGGGACGAGGGGACCCGGCGAGACCAAGCTCGAGTTCGATCGACGCCGGATGAGGCAGAGGATCTCGCGCCTGGAGCGGGAGATAGAGGAGATCCGGCGCCACAGGGAAGTGCATCGCGCGTCGCGGAGGATCAGGGAGCTGCCGGTGGCGGCGCTGATCGGGTATACCAACGCCGGGAAGTCGACGCTCCTGAACCGGCTCACCGGGAGCTGCGTGGAGACAGCCGACAAGCTGTTCGCGACGCTGGATCCAACGACCCGGCGATTGAAGCTTCCGTCGGGGCAGGAGGTTCTGGTCAGCGACACGGTGGGGTTCATAGCGAAGCTTCCGACGACGCTGGTGGCGGCATTTCGAGCGACACTGGAGGATCTGGAGGAGGCAGACCTCCTGCTCCATGTTGTTGACATAACATCGCCACATGTGGAGCGCGACGTGGCCGTCGTCCGCGGGATAGTGGAGGAGATGGGCCTTCAGGAAAAGCCGGTGCTGACGGTGCTGAATAAGGCGGACAGGCTGTGGGCGCCGGAGGAGGAGCGGACTGATCCCTTGGGCTCCATGACACCCGAGGCGCTCGGGATGGAACCTGTCCCGGACACCGTCTTGATCTCAGCAGAGCTGGGTTGGGGGATCGAGGCCTTGAAGGCCAGGATGGAGGAGCTCCTCAACGCCTCTGCGCCAAGGCTCGAGGTCCTGGTGCCGTACCGAGAGTCGGGTCTGGTGGAGCTGTTCCGGCGGAGTGGCGCGGTAGAGTCGGAGGAGTACGAGGCCGAGGGGGTGCTCCTTAGAGGGCGGCTGCCTTTGCGGCTGGTGGCCCGCTTCAGGGGCTTCGAGGCGCGGGGCAGTACGGCCGGTGGGCCGACGCGGGCGCGGCGCGGATCGGAGAGCTAGGCGGCGGGGCGGGGCTCTGTCCGCGTATTGTGTACAACTCACATAATTCACATTATGTGAGTTAGGTTAGATATCGTTCCGTATCGAGCATCGGGGGGTCGGCCTTGCAGCATGTGGATGACCAGCAGCGGACGGCCGCGCAGGCCATAAGATCGCAGATGGATGAGTTCCTGGCCACCCTGGGCGGCAAGTCTCCAAAAACGGTGGCAACCTACCGCGTGTCCCTGGAACGCTTTGCCTCCTTCCTGCTGGAGGCCGGGACGCCGCCGGAGGCGCTGGCGGCGGATCTCCCGAGGGAGATCCTCGAGCGATTCCATGCTTGGCTAGTCGACCGGTACGGTCGCGACCGTCGGGCCACCATCGCCACCTACATCGCCGGGGCCAGGGCCTTCTTCCGCCACCTGGCGCGCCGTCGCCTCCTGCCGCCCGACACCAGCTTCGAGCAGATCAAGGCCGGCCTACAGGAGGTCATGGGCAAGGGCAGCTACAAGACCCCCCGAATCGACCGTAGGCTCCCACTGGTAATACTTTATGTCAATAATATCCCCCTGCCGGCGCAGGAGCCCAGGAACCGCTCGAGGCGGCTCGAGATCCTCCGCGATAGGGCCATCCTCCATACCCTCTTCGCCACCGGGATGCGAAGGGAGGAGGTTTCGCGCCTCAACCGGCGGGACGTGGACGACGGCTACGCGCCGCAGGCCCTGATCACCGGCAAGGGAGACAAGGAGCGCATCGTCTTCTTCACCGAGGAGGCCCTCGCCGCCATCCGCGAGTACCTCCAGGAGCGGGCGGATCGCTTCGTCCCGCTGTTCATACGCCACGACTCACGGCGCGGAAAGCCGACCACAGGCGGTGAGAACTTCCGGCTCCAACCGCGGGCAATCTGGCAGATCGTGAAGCGTTACGCGGCCCTCGCCGGCGTCAACGTGACAACCCACGACTTCCGCCACGCCAAGGCCAGCACCATGCTGAACCGGGGCGCCAAGCTCTCGGAGGTCCAGGACATCCTGGGCCACGCCTCCCCGGAGACCACCAAGAAGATCTACGCCCACTACGAGGTCTCGCACCTACGCACGGCCTTCGACCGCTTCAGCGCCAGCGCGGAGGAGCTGGTAGCCGAGCTGGAGAAAGCTGCCCCTAGACCTCTCTGGAAGGGACCTTCCAACAGCGCCCAGCAAGGCTGACCGCCATCCACTCGCCGAAACGACCCGCCCTGGCTCGACCCTCACCAGCAGCCCACGGGCACGCTAGCTATTGCGCCACCTCTACTCTTTGGCACTACCGATCACCCGCCCCGACACCACCGAGCGATTCTCCAGGGATAGGTCGCGGCTTGGGTCCACGAAGAGGTCATCCCTCTTGCGGATCACCCACTGCCCTCCTCCTGTCTGCCTGAAGGCCCAGGACCCCGCCAGCTTGTAGCCCCAGAAGAACACGGAGAACCTCCCTGCACCGATCCCCCTCTCCATGCGTTCCTCCGCCTCGTAGCGGTCCCCGAAGAAAAAGGTGCAGTCGTCATCGGGCGAGTAGACCCCCGTGTCCCACACGACCACCTCGCCCGTGCCGCACTCGCCGGCAACCGGCTCGTCCTCTCGCTCCGCCTCTTCCAGGGAGCGGTTGGAGAGCTGCAGCGCCATCCTCTCCACCGTCGGGTCCAGGGACAGGCACTGAACCAGCAGCCAGGACCTGAATACCCCGCCCACCTCCAGACCCAGGTCGTAGTGAGGCATGTGGGTAGCGCGCATATGCACGATGAACCGAAGGGGCTCGCTGGCCTCTCCCGGGTCCGATCGCCCCCTTCCGTGCCTGTTCATCCCCCTCAAGTACCGCTCCAGCATCGAGGTCATGACACCCTCCCCTGCCCCCCAAACCACGGCCGGACCCTCGCCAGGTCGCCAACGAGGCCGCAGGAATTCACGCAGCAAGAATTGAGCCAGACGTGGCATCATGATTACCAAATGAGTGTAATCACGATGCCAGATCGTAATCAGTCTACGAGAAAATTGCTCCCCTCTCGGCCGGAGCAGCGTTGCCGTCGCGTAAACACGCAGCGCTGGCACCGGCCCGCCGCTCGGATGGCAGGCGTTGACACACGGGCACCACGGGAGGAACATTATGACGGCGAAGCCCAACCAGGGGCTTCGGCGGGTCAGCCCCCGAAGCACGGGGGAGGAGGATAGGAATGGCGACCTTTTCGGATCTCCTCAAGGAATTCAGGACCAGGGCCGGCCTATCCCAGCGAGCCCTGGCACGTGCCTCGGGCATCAACGCGGCCATCATCAGCAGGCTCGAGACCGGGGATCGCCAGCCATCGGGACCAGAGCAGGTGCTAGCGGTGGTGCGAGCTCTCCAGTTGGACGGCGCCGACGGCGACCTGCTGCTGGCCAGCGCGGGCTACTGGCCACGGTCCGTCCTTTCCCTCGGTCCACAGGATGAGAGTCTACTGGCCATCGCCGGGGTCCTCTCCGACCCTGCCATCGACGAGGAGTCCAAGAGCCGCTTCCGGCACACGATACGGCTGCTGGCGGAGCAGTGGACAGGGAGGAAAACGCCGTGAGGGTCATCGATGTCAGCGTTCCACTCTCGTCGCGGACACCCGTCTGGCCGGGAGACCCCGGCCTGGAGCTGATCCCCGACGAGGCCGGCGGCGGCCAGCCCTACGTCCGAGTCTCATCCCTGCGCATGGGAACCCATACCGGCACCCACCTGGATGCACCGAGCCACCTCTTCCCGGGGGGCATGTCAGTGGACGCGATACCGCTGGATCTTTTGGTCGGCGACGTATGGGTGAGCGTCATCCCGGAGGAACTGCCAATCGTCTCCGCCAACGCCCTCGAATCTGCCGGCGTCCCGCAGGGGATATGCAGGCTCCTCCTCCGGACTTCCAATAGCCTCCTCTGGGACCTGCCCCTGCATCGCTTCCATGAGGACTACGTTGCGATCTCTCCGGATGCCGCTGACTGGGTAGTGAGGCGAGGCATCCAGCTTCTGGGGATCGACTACCTGTCCATCGACCCCTTCCGCTCCACCGACCTTCCGGCTCACCGGAAGCTTCTGGGGAGCGGCGTCGTGGTGGTGGAGGGGCTCGACCTCCGGCCCGTGGCTGAGGGTCGATACCTCATGCACTGCCTGCCAATCCGACTGGTCGGGGCAGAGGGAGCGCCAGTCAGGGTAGTGCTGACCGGTCCACTCCCCAGCTCGTGAATCTGTCTGGCTCGCGGACCCCCTTGCAGCGCTCACTTGCACCCTCGGCGCCGGATCGCTCCCCAGCCTCATCCCGCATCCGTATGGCTGGGAGGCGCCCCTCCCCGCCAGTCTCCCCCTGCTTTCACCTCCGCACCCTTTGATTGCATCCAGACCGTATGGGATAATGACCGCGAGGGGCGCAAGCGCCACGGAGGCCTGCGCTCGGCCAGGCGCATTACCGGAACACAGGTGAGGTCCCACCGAATGCCCCGAAAGCGCAGAGAGAAACCGCAGACCCTGGTGGTCGCCGAGCTGCCCACCCTTCCCATCAGGGAGACGGTGCTCTTCCCCCACATGATGAGCCCCCTATTCGTGGACAGGGATCGCTCCCTGCGCGCCATCGAGGAGGCAACGCTCCGAGAGCGAACCGTCCTCATAGTCTCCCAGAGGAACCCGGACATCCAGCGGCCCCGGCGGGAGGACCTTTACGATGTAGGAACGGAGGCCGTCCTCGGCCGCGTCCTCAAGATGCCGGATGGTACCACCAGCGTGCTGGTGCAGGGGCAGCGTCGGGTGCAGATCATGGATCTGGTTCTTGACGAGCCCTATCTCCTCGCTCGCGTAGCGCCCCTGGAAGAGACCGTGCATGATCCAGAACCAGGGGGATACACGGTCGAGGTGCTGATGAGGGCTGTCCTGGTGCTTTTCGAGAAGTGCGTCAAGCTCAGCCACACTCTGCCGGACGACGCCTATGTGGCTGCCATGAACGTGGACGACCCGGGGTGGCTGGCGGATCTGGTCGCGTCCACCATAGATCTGGACCTCCGGGACCGGCAGGAGCTGCTGGAGACTCTCGACCCTGTGGCCCGTCTTCAGAAGGTCAGCATCCATCTGGCCAAGGAGCTGGACGTCCTCGAGCTGGAAAACAAGATCCACTCCCAGGTGCAGAAGGAGGTGGACAGGTCCCAACGGGAGTACTTCCTCCGTGAGCAGATCAAGGCAATCCAGCAGGAGCTGGGCGAGACCGACATGGTCACCAGGGATATCGCTGAGCTGCGGCAGAAGATAGGCGCCTGCGGGATGCCGGCGGAGGTGGCCAGGAAGGCGGAGGCCGAGCTGGAGAGACTGAGCAGCATGCCCTCCGCGTCGCCAGAAGTGGCGGTTATCCGCACCTACGTCGACTGGCTCGTAGGGCTCCCTTGGAGAGAGGAGAGCGAGGACCATCTGGACCTGTTGGAAGCCCACAGGATACTGAACGGCAACCACTACGGTCTCGGCCAGGTGAAGGAGCGGATCCTCGAGTACATGGCTGTCCGGAAGATGGCGTCCGAGTCCATGCGCAGTCCCATCCTTTGCTTCCTAGGGCCGCCGGGTGTCGGGAAGACAAGCCTCGGTCGATCCATCGCCCAAGCGCTGGGCCGCAGGTTCGTCCGGGTCTCTCTGGGGGGGATCAGGGACGAAGCGGAGATCCGCGGCCACAGGCGAACCTACGTCGGCGCCCTTCCTGGCAGGATCATTCAGACCATGAGGACCGCTGGTGTGACCAATCCGGTCTTCATGCTGGACGAGATCGACAAGATAGGTGTGGACTTTCGAGGGGATCCGTCCGCGGCGCTGCTGGAGGTGCTGGACCCAGAGCAGAACCGATCCTTCTCCGACCACTACCTGGACGTGCCCTACGATCTGTCGAAGGTGATGTTCATAACCACGGCCAACTCTCTGGACACGGTTCCTCCCGCTCTCAGGGATCGCATGGAGGTCATCGAGCTGCCTGGGTATGTCGAGGGAGAGAAGATCGAGATCGCCAGGCGGTTCCTGGTCACTAGGCAAACGGCGGAGCATGGTCTTGGCAGGTATGGCATCTCATTCACCACCGATGCCCTCGAGACCATAGTGAGACACTACACCCGTGAGGCCGGCGTGCGCAACCTAGAGAGGGAGATAGGAGCCATCTGCAGGAAGATCGCCCGCCGAGCGGCCGAAGGGAAGAGGCTGCCATTGCGGATCACCCGTCGGGCGGTGGGTCGTCTCCTGGGACCCCAACGCTTCTTCTACGGATCGACCGAGGACCGCGACGAGGTTGGGGTTGCGACGGCGGTCTACTGGTCGCCCAACGGAGGGGACGTCATGACCATCGAGGTCGCCCTAATGGAGGGAAAGGGAGGCCTCATGCTGACGGGGCAGCTGGGAGACGTCATGAAGGAGTCGGCTCAGGCGGCGCTGACCTACTCTAGGGCCCGCTCAAAGGCGCTGGGTGTGCACGAAGGCTTCTACGAGCAGGTGGACATCCACGTTCACATCCCGGCGGGAGCGGTTCCGAAGGATGGCCCGTCCGCCGGCATAACCATTGCGACGGCCCTGATCTCGGCGCTCACCCGACAGCCCGTTCGGAAGGACGTGGCCATGACGGGAGAGATAACCCTGAGGGGCCGGGTTCTACCTGTTGGAGGGGTTAGGGAGAAGGTGCTGGCAGCCCACCGGGCGGGAATAACAACTTTCATACTGCCAGGCAAGAACATGAAGGACCTATCCGAGGTTCCGCCCGCAGTCAAGCGCCAGATCCGCTTCGTCCCCGTGGACCACATGGATCAAGTGCTGCCGGTGGCTATATCGAGTGGGACGCCGTTCTGACATTGCCGGGGCATGCCACCAGCACTACCCTTGAGGAAAGGAGGTTGCCTTCAGTGGCAGGGAAGAAGTCGGGCAAGGACAAGCCGAAGCAGACCAAAGAGCCCATGAAGAACAAGGGCCCGAAGAAGAAGTAGCGGACCGCCACCGCCATGTGTGCGGACCGGAGAGATCGAGGCGGGCTCAC